>Ga0255047_10000280_pt1 | contig 40232 bp, 42 predicted proteins | sample JV7_2_1_MG_FD_183640 | JGI IMG/M metagenome (GOLD analysis project Ga0255047, IMG submission 183640) | Seawater microbial communities from Jervis Inlet, British Columbia, Canada - JV7_2_1 | ecosystem: Environmental > Aquatic > Marine > Inlet | place: Canada: British Columbia | collected 2016-10-06
CTCGGCGCACGCAACGAGGCCGTGGGTTGCGTCGGTCTCGGACCCCGAGATGCGTCGCCGACACGGAGCGGTCGGTGCGAGCACGATCGTGGGTTCGCCTCGCTGATCGGCCCGTCCCCGAACCGGGCGCCGTCGTCGAGATCGGCTTTGGTCGTCTGGGTCGGAGTTACGGCTCGTCGTTGCCGGCGACAAGCAGGGCGATCTCGGCGGCAACCGACATCGCCTCGCTCGCCACCTCCGCATCCGGCATCGGAACCGTGAACTCGCTGATGCCGTACTGGCGGGTGAGCTCTCGGATTCGACTCGCGCACTCCGCCGGGGTTCCGTGGATGACGAAGGGAAACACCCACTCGTCCTTGACGAGGCGTGCGGCGGCATCCAATCCGTCGGCCAAGGCGCTACGGATCGCGAGTACGTCGACTTCGGAGACGCCGATCGTTTCTTGCACCGCAGGCGGCGAATCGGCGAGGCGATAGGTCATGTGCCGTCGCACGCGTTCGAGGTCGGCTTCGGTGATCACGATCGTCGAGGCGTACGCCAACTCGACAGGATTGCCGGCTTCGGCGGAGGCCGAGCGGATCATCGCCACCTGATCGCTGAGAAAGTCTCGATGGATGTGGTCGAGTGAGACTCCATCGGCCAGTTGGGCTGCCGTGGCCAGGACCCTCGGACCGCGTCCGGCCACCCAGATCGGGATACTCGGATCCCCATAGGCAAGGTGTGCGTGGCGGAGCTTGAATATCGGGCCTTCGTAGTTTGATGGCTCGCCCGTAAAGAGCGCGCGGGCGACCAGGATCGATTCCTTCAGTGCCTGATGGGGACGCTCACGGGCCAATCCGATCGGGTCGAGTGTGAGAGTGCCGCCGGCACCGAGCCCAAGGAATGCTCTCGCGTTGCTCAGCTCGTGAAGCGAGGCGATCGCCGAGGCGGACACGCTTGGATGGCGAGAATAGGGGTTGGTGATGCCCGGCCCCAGTTCGATGCGGGTCGTGCGCAGAGCGATCGCTGTGAGCGTCACATAGAGCTCGCGAGCCGACAGACCCTCTTCGTACAGCCAGAAGCGGTCGAACCCCATCTGCTCGGCTAGCGCTCCGAGCTCCGCGACCTGTGCGACGGGCATGTCGGGCATGAGACCGAACCCCCACCGCAGCCGCGGCACGGTCACCGCTGCGGGGTGATCGCTCATCTGAGTCCCGCTACCTCATGGCGCCGAGAAGGGCGCGACAGTCGTCGACGGATACCGGGCGCGGATTGTTGTGCACCATGACCATCCGCATCGATTCCTCCGCCACGCGGTCCCAGTCGAGTTCGGCGGTGTCGTCGCGCAGAGCGGAGAGACCGATCGGAAGCTCGAGCGACGCCACGAGCGAGGTGATCGCGTGGACCAGGTCTTGCACGACGGCATCCTCTGGCAATCCGAACAACCCGTTGAGGGTTCGACGCCGGCGATCGGCGATCGCGGGCATGTTGAACTCAGCAACGTATGGCAGGAGCAGGGCGTTGGCGAGCCCGTGGTGGAGATGCATTTGTGCGCAGAGCCCGCCCGACAGGGCGTGCACGAGTCCGAGACCCGCCTGATCCATGGCGATCCCGCCGTAGATCGCGCCGCGCATCATTCGGCGCCGAGCATCGATCGACGCTCCGTCGTCGGTGGCGTCGCGGAGGTTGCCCACGACGAGCCGCATCGCTTCCAGCGCGAACATGTCGCTGATCGGGTTGGCGCCGAGTCCGGTGTAGGCCTCGAGGCCATGAACGAAGGCGTCGATACCGGTCGCGGCGGTGAGATGAGGGGGTAGTCCGATCGTCACGCTCGGGTCGATCACGGCTGCGTGAGCGAACATCAGAGGGCTCAGGACGCCCTTCTTGAACGGCTGGGTGGGATCTGATATCACCGCCACCTTGCTGACTTCACTACCGGTCCCGGCGGTGGTCGGGACGGCGACGAACGGATAGCTACGAGAGCGGATCGGGCGGCCCTCCCACTGGTACTCGGCGTAGTCGCCTCCGTTGGCGAGCAACATCGCGGTGGCTTTCGCAGTATCTATCACGGAGCCGCCTCCGATTGCGATGATCGCCTGGCTCCGATGGTCGACGGCCTGTGCTCGTGCCGCAGCCACGTCGTCGATGGTGGGGTTCCCGGCGACGTCGGCATGCACGGCCACGGCGATCCCCGCATCCTCGAGCGCAGAGCCGATGTCTGCGGGGAGGCCTGAGGCCGACAGCCCCGGATCGGTCACGATCAGGGCACGCGAGGCGCCGAGCGCACGCGTCTCGGCGACCACCGCTTGGCGGGCAGGGGAGTGCCAGACGATGCGGGTTGGCATCTGGAAATCAAAGCGATCGGTCAACGGGTGGAGCCCACTTTCTTGGGCGCACCGTAGCTTGTGTTGCGGGGCGGGCGATGCTTCGAACGGCATCGTCGAACCGGCCCTTTGCTATCGCTTCGCCTGCGATCGGTTGACTCGAGTCTGCAAGGCCGGGGGATCCGGCGGCCTCAGTCGCGATCGAGAAAGCGTGGACGCTCACCGAACACGGCCATCGTTTGGCGCAGGGGCACGAGATCGCGCCGTTGCTTGCGCTCGGCCACGCTCTGAGCCTTGGCGGCCGCCGCGCGAGCTTTCGCCAGTTCCTCGCGCAACCGGGCGTTCTCGAGCTCGAGTTCCATCACGCGCCGGATACCTTCGAGGTTCATGCCCTTTCCGGCGAGGTCGGAGATCCGCTGCAGCTGCTCGATGTCGGCATCGCTGTAGCGGCGATTGCCACCCTGTGTTCGGGCCGGCTGCACCAGACCGCGGCGCTCATAGATCCGCAACGTCTGCGGGTGCATGCCGGCCAGCTCGGCCGCAACCGAGATCACGTACACGGCTTGGGTGCGATGGCGGGCGGTCATGACGATGTCCTCGGGTCTACCGTAGTCGCCTCTGCCAAACGCTCGATCGCCGAGCGTTGCTCGTCGGTGAGCGTGTCGGGTACCTCGACCTCGACCGTGACGATCAGGTCGCCGCTCTTGGTGCCTTGGCGTTTGGTTGTGGTGGTGATGCCCTTGCCCTTGACACGGTGCCGGGATCCGCTCGGCGTGCCCGGCTTGAGGCGCAGTTTCACCGTGGCGCCGTCGAGCGTTGGCACATCGATGTCGCCACCGAGGGCGACCTCGGGAAATGTGGCCGGCACCGTGACCGTGAGGTTGCGACCCGATCGGCCGAAGCGCTCGTGGGGTTCAACGCGGATCTCGACCAGCAGGTCGCCGGCGGGGCCGCCGTTGCGACCAGGGGTGCCCCGCCCCGCAAGGCGGATCGTCTGTCGATCCGAAACGCCGGCAGGAATTCGTGCCCTGACTTCGCGCGGTCGACGCTCGACGCCCGAGCCGTGGCAGGTAGAGCAAACGTCCTCGACGATCGACCCTCGGCCCTGACAGTTTCGACATGGCGAAGAGAAGGAGAACATGCCCTGGTTCTCGTCGACGACGCCGCGTCCGCCGCAGATGCCGCACACGGTTGGGTGAGTGCCCGGTTTGGCGCCGGAGCCCGAGCAGGTCGAGCACTGGGCGTCGCTCGTGAGGTAGAGCGTGGTCGTGAGGCCGGTGGCGGCGTCTTCGAAGTCGAGATTGAGCTGCGCCGTAAGGTCCGAACCGCGTCGCGGCCCAACGCCCGAGCCCGACCGCCCGCCGCCGCGCTGACCCCCGAACATCTGGCCGAGCAGGTCGCCGATATCGCCACCTTGCATGTCACCGACGTTGAAGGCGAAGCCGCCGGGGTCGCCACCACCGGGTCGGCCCGCGATCGGGCCGAGCCGCCGAACCTCGTCGTACTCCTTGCGCTTGGCCTCGTCGCCGAGCACGTCGTAGGCCGCCGAGATCTCCTTGAAGCGGTCCTCGGCCGCAGTATCACCAGGGTTTTGGTCGGGGTGGAACTGGCGCGCCAGCTTTCGATACACCTTGGTGATCTCCTTGGCGGAGGCGTCGGCGCTCACGCTGAGCAGCGCGTAGTAGTCCTTCTCGTACCATTCACGTTGTCCGTCGATACCGATTCATCTCCTCCATCGCGAGTTGTGCCAGACACAACTGGCGATCAGTCCTTGGTTCGCACCATGGCCGGGCGCAGCGTCTTGCCGCGCCAGCGGTATCCGCTCCGCATGACTTCGTCAACGACGACCTCGCCGGAATCACCCGGCTCGTGAGTGACCGCCTCGGCGACCTCTGGGTCGAATGGCTGCGCCTCGAGATCGAGCGTTTCGAGACCGTGTTTTTGGAGCTCGGACAGCAATAGGTTCAGTAGCGGGGCGACCTCGTCGGGATGACTCAGAGAGGCGGCTTCGGCCGCATCGATCACCGGCAGAAGCGTCTCGACCAGGCGACCGGTCGCCCGATCGACGTCGGCTTGGACCTGTTGGGCGGTGCGCTTGCGATAGTTCTCGAAGTCGGCCTGGACCCGCATCGCGATGTCTTTGTACTGATCGCGTTCGGTGATCAGTGTGTCGACATCGAACATGTCGGTCGGGACTCCGAACTCGGAGTCGTCGATGTCGGCCACGTCGCCGTCACCGAAGCCGGAGGGCGGGGGGCCCTTTGGCTCGGCGTCGGGGTCATGGTTTCCGATCCTCGGAACCTGACCGGTGTAGTCGTCAACCTCCGAGCCGCGCTCGTCGTCGGGTTCGACGGCACCGCCGGTGGTCACGACTGCTCGCCGTCGTCGACGATCTCGGCGTCGACGATGTCATCATCGTTGACCGCGCCCTCTCCATCTTCTTGACCGGTAGCCGAGGTGCCGGCCGCGTTGGCGTCACGGGCGGCTGCCTCGTACAGCTTCTGGCCAAACGCTTGGCTGGCCGCCATCAGCGCCTCACTTGCGGTTTTGATGGCGTCGTTGTCAGTGCCCTCGAGTGCGGTGCGGACATCGGCCAGCGGGCCCTCGACGGCGGCCCTCTCCTCGTCGGAGACGCTGTCGCCTTGATCGCGCAGGACCTTCTCGGTCTGGTACACGAGCGAGTCGGCGTTGTTGCGAACCTCGGCCTCTTCGCGCCGCAGTTTGTCGTCCTCGGCGTGCGCCTCGGCGTCGCGAACCATCTGGTTGATGACGTCCTTGTCGAGCGTGGACTGACCGGTGATGGTCATCGACTGCTCTTTGCTGGTGGCGCGGTCCTTGGCCGACACGTGCACGATGCCGTTGGCGTCGATGTCGAACACGACCTCGATCTGCGGCACACCGCGCGGCGCCGGCGGCAGGTCGACCAGCTGGAACTTGCCGAGCGTCTTGTTGTAGCCGGCCATCTCGCGCTCGCCTTGTAGCACGTGGATCTCGACCGACGGCTGCATGTCTTCGGCCGTGGTGAACACCTCGCTGCGCTTGGTCGGGATCGTGGTGTTGCGCTCGATCAGCTTGGTCATCACGCCGCCCTTCGTCTCGATCCCGAGCGACAGGGGTGTGACGTCGAGCAGCAACACGTCCTTGACGTCACCGCGCAGCACGCCGGCCTGCACGGCGGCACCGACGGCGACCACCTCGTCGGGGTTGACCGACTTGTTGGGCTCCTTGCCGGTCATCGACTGGACCAGGTCGGTTACCGCGGGCATGCGGGTCGAACCGCCGACCAGGATCACGTGATGCAGATCACCCTTGGTGACGGCGGCGTCCTTGAGGGCCTGCTCGAATGGGGTGCGGCAGCGCTCGATCAGATCCGAGGTCATCTCTTGGAACTTGGAACGGGTCAACGACTCATCGAGGTGCAGCGGACCATCTGCGTTGGCGGTGATGAACGGCAGGTTGATATGTGTCGACTGCACCTGGCTGAGCTCGATCTTGGCCTTTTCTGCGGCCTCCTTGAGGCGCTGCGTCGCCATCTTGTCGGACGACAAATCGACGCCGTGGGCATTCTTGAACTGGGTCACGAGCCAGTCGATGATGCGCTGGTCCCAATCGTCGCCACCGAGCTCGGTGTCTCCATGGGTTGATTTGACCTCGAACACGCCGTCGCCGATCTCTAGCACCGATACGTCGAACGTGCCGCCGCCGAGGTCGAACACGAGGATCGTCTCGTCCTCACTGCCCTTGTCGAGGCCGTAGGCGAGAGCGGCCGCCGTCGGCTCGTTGATGATCCGCAGCACCTCGAGCCCGGCGATCGTGCCGGCTTCCTTGGTGGCGGTGCGCTGGGCGTCGTCAAAGTAGGCCGGCACGGTGATGACGGCCTGAGAGACGGTTCCGCCAAGGTAGGCCTCGGCGTCGCGCTTGAGTTTCATAAGCGTGCGGGCGCTGATCTCTTGTGGCGTGTACGTCTTGCCGTCGATCTCGTCGCTCTTCCACGACTTGCCCATACTGCGCTTGATCGACTGGAACGTGAGGTCGGGGTTGGTGATCGCCTGGCGCTTTGCGACCTCACCGACCAGCACTTCGCCGGTCTTCGAAAATGCAACGACGGACGGCGTAGTACGCCCGCCCTCTGAGTTGGGGATGACGACGGGCTCGCCGGCCTCGAGCACGGCGACGACTGAGTTGGTAGTACCGAGGTCGATACCGACTGCCTTTGACATTGTTGAACGCTCCTGTTTCGGGGAGTTTGGGGGGAAGAATCTGTACTGATTGGACTCAAGTGTAGGAGCGGGATTGCGGTGCAGCAACCCAAGAGTCAGAAAACCTGAGTCGAGACGACTCAGGTTCTTGAAAGCCTTGACCCGCAAGGGATAGACCAGGTTGCCAGACGTCTCGCCGACCGGCGCTCACCCCCCGTGTCCGGCAATCCCGCGATCGGATACACGACGTGGGTTGCCCGCGTCGGCTGATCGGTCGGCTGCGTCGGTCGGCTGATCCGACGACTGATCAGTCGACCAGGTTTTCGGGGCCGAACGAGTCGGGCAGCAGGTCGCTGATCGTGTACGTCTTGCGAACGCCGTCGGGGCCCGCAGCGTGGATCCGGGTGTGTTCATCGGCGAACTCGCGGATCTTTTGACGACAACCGCCACAACACGTCGACAGTTCGTCTCCGTCGCAAACCGTGACGATCGCGTCGATCAGATACTCGCCGCCCGACACCATCGCTGAGATCGCTCCCGCCTCAGCGCACACGCTCTGCGGGTAGGCGGCATTCTCGACGTTGCAGCTCGTGAAGATGCGCCCACCTCTGGTGCGGATCGCGGCACCGACATGGAAGCGCGAGTACGGCACATGAGCGTTGGCTTGCACGGCGATCGCCGCCTCGAACAGCTCGGGTTCCACGGATTCGACTGGGTCTGCCATGACCGGATCGTATGTCCAGATCACGAAAGGTGCCGTGATCTTGGGTTCGAGGGTGAAACAATGTCCACAGAATGCAGCCCTACTTTCGAGACGCCGTGCCGAGCGACCTTCCGGCGATCGCGGCGATACTGCGAGGCGCCAGTCATCAGGGCGATCTCGAGGACCAGGAGCAGCTCGGGTCCTACCGAGATGCCTTGACCGAGATCGACCGCACCGACGGCAACTATCTGCTGGTCGCCGAGTACGACAATCAGATCACTGCCCTGATCCAGCTCTTGGCATTTCGTCATATCCACCACGGCGGCGGACGCACCGCCCAGATCGTGGCGATCCAGGTCGCCGAGCAGTTCCGCACTACGGGGATCGGGGGGATGCTGCTCGACCACGCCGGCGAACGTGCGACCGAGCTCGGCTGTCGTCGGCTGCAGGTGCTCAGCAGCACAGCCAGCACCGACGAGCACCCATTCTGGGAACGGCATGGCTTTGTTCAACTCGATCGCGGCTACGTGCGTCGGCTCGACCAGTAACGAACCGAGCAGGATCGTTACGTTCGAGCGCTAACCCGTGATCGGTGCACCACCCAAGCTTCGAGATCTCCAACGAAGCTGGTGGGTGATCAGCACAGAGATGCAAAACAAGACCACTCCGACGCCCTGGTGGGCGAGGGCCAGCCACTTGGGAACTCCGAATATCACAACCCCGATACCTAAGCTGATCTGCAACGAGACGGCAGCCAGCAGCGAGATACCGGCGGCGGTGAGGACCCGGCTGTCGGAGTGTCGGCGACGAATCGCGACGAACAGAGCGACCGCGATCCCTGCCACCGCAAAGGCCATCCAACGATGTATCCAGTGCGAACCCACATCCTCTGACAGGTTGACCCACCAGGGGTCGCGAATCGTGAGGAGCTCGAGCGGGACGAGTTGACCGAACATCAGTGGCCACGTGTCGGACACTGCCCCCGCCTTCAACCCGGCCACCAGACCCCCGTATCCGATCTGCACCACGACAACCGCCAGCAGCACCCACGAAAGCGGGTGGCCGGCACCGGCGGGACCGGATCGTTCGCCGGATCGTTCGCCGGATCGTTCGCCAGATTGTTCGCCAGATTGTTCGCCAGATTGTTCGCCAGATTGTGCCTGCCGGCCGGCTCCGATCCGGTTGAGGGCCATCCACACGACGATGCCGAGCAAGGCCAGGGCGGTCAACAGGTGGATCGTCAACCGATAGTGGCTGACCGTCGGACGATCCCGCAGCCCGCTCGACACCATCGCCCAACCGATCGCTCCCTGAACGCCGAAGAGCGCCGCGATCATCCAATAGCGCAGCGATTCACGCAGGCTGATCACACCCTTGGCGACGAACCAGATCAGGGGCAGGACTACCAGCAAGCCTGCAATCCGAGCGATCAGCCGGTGCGCCCACTCGATGTAGAAGATGCGCTGATAATCCGCAAGGTCGATTCCCTGATTCACGAGCTGGAACTCGGGGGTCTGTTGATATTCGGCGAACGACCTTTGCCACGCCTCGTCCCCGATCGGCGGAAGGATGCCGGTGACCGGGTCCCATTCCACGATCGACAGACCTGCTCGTGAGAGGCGGACGAATCCCCCGACCGTCACCAACCCGACCACCAAGGCTGCGACCATCAGCAGCCAGCGCGTGATCGGGTCGCTCGGCACAATCGAACTCGCGCTCCGACGAGGTTGATCTGCGGCGAGCGGCATGACCGCCAGTGTAGAAACAGCAAAGTGCGGCGACGACCCACGAACCGACCGAATCTGGGGTGCGAAGCAGGGCAGACGTATGCGGTTTCGGCCACCAGCCCACGAACGCCATCGAATCCGCAACAACAGCGGCGTGCGAGAGCTGCTCCCTAGACTTCCCGCATGTTGCTCGAGCTCACCAAGCACCGCTCGTTCGCCGGCCGGCCGGGACCTGTGCTGCTGGTAATCGCCGACGGTGTGGGGGTCGCCCCGCCCGATCCCAGCAATGCCGTCACCGTCGCCGACACACCGACACTCGACGAACTGACAGGCGGCGACCTGTACACCGAGCTGACGGCCCACGGACCCGCCGTCGGGTTGCCGTCCGAGGACGACATGGGCAACAGCGAGGTCGGTCACAACGCGCTCGGTGCCGGCCGGGTCTTCGCCCAGGGCGCCAAGCTGGTGAACCGGGCGATCGAGTCTGGGGCGATCTTCGAGACCGATGCCTGGCTGCGGGCGATCGAGCACGGCCGGACCGGAACACTGCACCTTGTGGGGTTGCACTCCGACGGCAATGTGCATTCGCACAACGAGCACCTCTACGCGATGCTGCGGCAAGCCGCGGCACAAGGGGTTGCGAGCGCCGCCGTCCACATCCTCCACGACGGGCGCGATGTCGCGGCCCGATCGGCACTCGGCTACATCGCCGCCACCGGTCGGGTGTTGGCCGAGATCAATCGCCAGGACGACCGCCGCAACTTCAGGATCGCTTCGGGTGGCGGTCGGATGCAGATCACGATGGATCGCTACGGCGCCGATTGGGCGATGGTCGAGCGCGGCTACCGGTGTCACACGCACGGCGAGGGCCGGCCCTTTCGTTCAGCAGCCGAGGCTGTCGAGACGATGAATGCCGAGGCCGACGCCGCCGGGCTCGCTACCGGAGATCAGTACCTCGCCGAGTTCGTAGTGGTCGACGACGACGGCGATCCGGTCGGCACGATCGCCGACGGCGACGCCGTATTGCTGTTCAACTTCCGCGGCGACAGGTCGATCGAGATCTCGCGGGCCTACGAGGAAGCCGACTTCGACGTCTTCGATCGAGGAGATCACCCCGAGCTGTTCTTCGCCGGGATGTTGCAGTACGACGGCGATCAATTGGTGCCAAAGCGGTATCTGGTCGAGCCTCCGGCGATCGATCGCACGATCAGCGAGTTCCTGTGCGCCGAGGGTGTGCACAGCTTCGCCGTCAGTGAGACCCAGAAGTTCGGTCACGTCACCTACTTCTGGAACGGCAATCGCTCGGGTTACATCGACGAGACGCTCGAGACCTACGTCGAAGTGCCCAGCGATATCGTCGAGTTCGACACGACGCCTGCGATGAAAGTCCGCGAGATCACCGCCGAGGCGATCGATCTCTTGCGCAGTGGCGAGTTCCGCTTCGGTCGCCTCAACTTCCCGAGCGGCGACATGGTCGGTCACACCGGCAACCTGGGCGCCACCGTCGAGGCGATGACGGTGATCGACGAGTGCATGGCCGAGCTGATGGCCGTGATCGAAGAACTCGGCGGCGTGCTCATCTACACCGCCGATCACGGAAATGCCGACGTCATGTACACCGAGGCGAAGGGCGTGCGGTCGCCAAAGACATCGCACACGCTCAGCCCGGTGCCGTTTGCGATCTTCGATCCCAATTACAACGGCGAGTACCGCATCGCCCCGCCGACGACGCCAGGGCTCGCCAACGTGGCGGCGACGTTGTGCAATCTGCTCGGCTTCGAGGCTCCCGACGACTACCTCCCAGGGTTGATCGAGTTCTGACGCCGGTCCAACCGCTGTAATCGGTAGGGATAGGTCGCGGCTACCCTTTGGTCATGGCATCGAAGTCGGCTCAGATCGAACACCTCCAGAACGTCAAACTGTTTTCGGGGTGTAGCAAGCGCGATCTCCAACACGTCGCCAGGGCCGGCGATGTGATCACGATGACGGCGGGAACCACGATCGTCGACCAAGGCCAGATGGGCCGCGAGGCGTTCGTAATTCTGTCCGGCACTGTCGCGGTGCACCGCGGAGGCCGCAAGATCACCACCCTCGGCGAGGGCGACGTCGTCGGTGAGCTGTCGCTACTCGACCACGGCCCACGCACCGCGAGCGCGATCTGCGAGGAAGAGTGCAGCTTGTTCGTGCTCGACCAGCGTCACTTCCGCAAGGTGCTCGAGGATCAACCGGCGATCGCCTTCAAGCTGCTCGGAACGCTGGCCGGATACATCCGCAGTCTCGACCGCAAATATTTCGGCTGACCGCCCCCCAGCGTTACTCCAGGTGCCAGGCACCTGGAGTAACACGTTGACCCGGCCTGCGGACGTGGGACGCGGGGGTGGCCGCGGACTAGCTTGGTGCGCGCATGAGCACGAACGCCGAAACCACTGACGCGCCCGCTACCAGGCGCATCAAGCCTCACCATCTTGCGCTCGGACTCGGCGTTGGAATTGCCGCCTTCACGGCGATCTCCGGCATCGTTCCGCTGATCACCGGTTGGCACAACGAGAACGACATCCACCGTGAGGTATTCGGGAACATCCCTGGCCCGCTCAAGGTGGCGTTCTACACGGTCATCCCGGTACTGCTGGTGTGGGGCGCGTTCCAGTTCTCCAACCGCATCAAGAACTGGGAGCGCGGTGCTCCAGCACAGCGCCGTACGACCGCCAAGAACGCCAAGCGGAGGGCCGGCGACTACCGCTCCGGTGTCTACATGCAGACGCTGTTGCGCGACTCGGCCGCCGGGCTGATGCACTCGATGATCTACTTCGGCTTCCTCGTGCTGATGGGCGTCACCACGATCCTCGAGGTCGACCACCAGCTGCCCGAGGAACTCAAGTTCCTGCACGGCCGCACCTACCAGGCCTACGCATTCGTCGGCGACCTTGGCGGGCTGGTGTTCCTGGTCGGCATCGTGTGGGCGATCCTTCGCCGTTACGTGCAAAGGCCGTACCGGATCCGCATCAAGTCGAAGCCGGAGCACGTTCTGATCCTCGCTACGTTCTTCGTGATCGGTGTCACGGGCTTCACCAGCGAGATGTTCCGGATCGCCCTCGACGGCACCCCCAGCTACGAGCGGTACAGCTTCATCGGATACCCGTTGGCGCAGGCGGTCGACGGGTTGTCGTTGAGCGCTCTCGAGACCTGGCACCAGTGGTCGTGGATCGTCCACGTGCTCAGCTTCATCGTGTTCCTGGCGATCCTGCCGGTCACGATGCTGCGCCACATGTTCACATCGCCGCTCAACATGTACCTGCGCGACAAGGACCGCCCGAAGGGTGCCATGAAGCCGATGCCGAACCTGATGGAGACCGAGCTCGAGTCGTTCGGTGCATCGGTGATCGAGGACTTCACCTGGAAGCAGCTGCTCGACACCGACGCCTGCACGATGTGTGGTCGCTGCACCAGCGTGTGCCCCGCACATGCCACCGGCAAGCCGCTCGATCCGCGCGAGATCGTGCTCAAGATCGGCGAGGTCATGGCCGCCACCGGCAACCCGCAAGTCAGCCCGCCGATCGGCACCGATCCCGAGATCACGATCGGCGCCAACAGCGTGTTCGAGCGGATCACCCCCGAAGAGATCTGGGCCTGCACCGGCTGCAAGGCGTGCGACGAGATCTGCCCCGTCAACATCGAGATCCTCGACAAGATCTTCGACATGCGGCGCTACCTGTCGCTGATGGAGTCGAACTTCCCGGCCGAGCTCGGTAACGCCTACCGGGCGATGGAGAACCAGGGCAACCCGTGGGGTATCAACCAGGGCGAACGCGGCGACTGGGCGAACGACCTCGCCGACGTGAAGGTGGTCGATCCGGGCGAGCCGTTCGAGGCCGAGTACCTGTACTGGGTCGGCTGCGCCGGCTCGTTCGACGACAAGAACAAGAAGGTCACCCAGGCGATGGCCAAGCTGCTGACGCGGGCCGGCATCGATGTCGCCATCTTGGGCCCGAGCGAGATGTGCACCGGCGACTCGGCTCGTCGTTCAGGCAACGAATACCTATTCCAGATGCTCGCCATGCCGATCATCGAGATGCTCGACGGGATGGGCGTAAAGAAGGTCATCACCCAGTGCCCGCACTGTTTCAACACACTGATGAACGAATACCCCCAACTCGGCGGCAAGTACCAGGTCGTGCACCACACGCAGCTGCTCGAAACGCTGATCGAATCAGGTCAGCTCGACGTCAGCGGGGCCACGCTCGAAGAGCGGATCACGTACCACGACTCGTGCTACCTCGGCCGCCACAACGATGTCTATGTCGCACCTCGCAAGGTGGTCGGTTCGATCAAGGGCATCGAGATCGTCGAGATGCCGCGCAACGGCACAAAGGGCATGTGCTGCGGCGCCGGCGGCGCCCGGATGTGGATGGAAGAGTCGATCGGCACCAAGGTCAACGACGAGCGTGCCCTCGAGGCGATCTCAACAGGTGCAACCCGCGTCGCCACCGCCTGCCCGTTCTGCTTCATCATGCTCGACGACGGTGTGAAGGCAGCGGGCAAGGAAGACGAGGACATCAAGGTCGCCGATCTAGCGATCCATCTGCTCGACGCGATCGAGGCCGGCGAAGCGATTATGGGTCATCCCGATTCGCCGCTCAACGTCGCCCTTGAAACCCCGCTGCGGATGCCGGGCTTCGCCGGGCAAGCCAGCGCGGCCGTCACCGATCAGCCTGATGATCTCAAGTTGCTGGTGGGCATCGGGCCGACGCTCGAAGGTGTGCTCAACGAGGCCGGTATTTCAACCTACGAGACGCTCGCGGGATCCACGGTCGATCAGTTGCAGGACATCCTGCCGGACTTGCACGACAGCCGCCTCGAACGTGAGGACTGGATCGGTCAGGCACAGGCATTCGCCCAGGCCAAGGCCGAGGGCAAAGACCTAGCCGAGTTCGCCCGCCACGACCAGACCTGAGAGTTGGGAGTTGTGCCTGGCACAACTCCCAACTGGGGTCAGTTGAAATTCATCGGTGGGTATTCGTCGGTCAGTAAGAAAGCGTAGGCGTTGAGTCGCAGCGTGGCGCGCAGTCCCTTCATCGCCCAGCTGTGCAACCCTGCTGGCCACTTGCCGGTGAACAACACGGCGAAGAACGCTATGAACCAGCAGATCTCTGCGATGAACATGATGATCATCGTGACGATCGCAGCGGGGATCAGCCAGATTACGCGCAGTGCACACGACAGCCGGTTGCGGCCACCGAGCGCCGGAACGAAGTTGACCGTGACGGGCGTGCCACCCGGGTCGCCCGGTGTGTTCGAGAACTCGAACGGCGGGTACTCCTCGTGCAGGAATCCGACGAACGCCGAGACGCGCATCTGATACCGAAGCGCCATACAACTGACGTTTGCCAGACCTTCAGGCAGCTTGCCGGTGAACAGAATCGCGAACCACGAGATCACGGCCGCGATCTCGGCCACGAAAACCACGATGGACATCACGATGAAGTGTGGAATCGCCATCAGCCAATGCACCAACGGCCGCCAGTTGGCGACCTTGTCCGGTGTCTGTACCTCGAGTTGTGCCGGGTAATCCATGGAATCTCCTCTTGAGTGGGACGGCGATCCCCCGATCACCGATGGTGATTACACTACGCCCGTCTGACACACAGCCCGGTCGATACCCGGCTGCGCGGTCGACCGGGCTGTTTCGTACGACCGAGACCGACCTCCACCGACCTGGACCACTTCTCTGTCTTGAGATCGGCATCGCCTCAGCGGAAGTTCTCGAAGTAGCGGCTCGGCGTGGGGCCGCGCTGACCCTGGTACTTCGAGCCACTCGCACCCTGGCCGTAGGGATTGTCGGCAGGCGTCGTCATCGTCATGAAGCTGATCTGGCCGATCTTCATGCCTGGGTAGAGCGTGATCGGCAGGCTCGCCACGTTGGCCAGTTCGAGCGTGATGTGGCCGTCGAAACCGGCGTCGATGAAGCCGGCCGTCGAGTGGATCAGCAGGCCCAGCCGGCCGAGCGAACTCTTACCCTCGACTCGGCCGACGAGATCGTCGGGCACGGCGATCCGCTCGAGCGTCGAGCCCAGCACGAACTCGCCGGGGTGCAGCATGAACGCTTCGCCGCCGTCGTCGGGAATCTCGATCAGGTCGGTGAGGTCGGTCTGGTCGCGCTTGACGTCGATCACACCGGCGGTGTGGTTACGGAACACTCGAAACAGGTTGGAGATGCGAACGTCGATCGACGACGGCTGGATCAGCGATTCGTCGAGCGGGTCGATCACGATCCTCCCGTCGGCGAGTTGTTGGCGGATTGTTCGGTCCGAGAGGATCACGAACACGCACGATAGTTAATCGCGGCGACCAGTACCTTGGGCGACCATGTACCTGCCGCGCCATCTCACCGAGGACAGCACCGACGCAGCGGTTGCGATCGCCCGGGGGACGGGGTTCGGGCGCCTCGTCGTCGCCTGACCTACGGGCCTGGCGTCGACTCAAGCGGTTGCGGCGGACGCCGGGTGGATCGGCTGACAGAACGGCCGGAACGCAAATCGGCGTGCTATTTCGAGGTAGCCACCGACGTACAGCCCGGCGCCTTGGCGGGCGATCTCGTCTGAGCCCAACTCGTCGTTCAGCGCCGGCAGGCGATACCACGCGGCCCCGGGCCGAGCATGGTGGGTGTGGTGCAGGTTGTTGTTGAGGAAGATCATCCGCAGCGGCAGCCGAGCTCGAACCACCGCCGAGCGAGTGCCGTTGGAGACACCACGGTGCTCGGCGAAGGTCCGCAACCCGGTAAAGAACACTCGGCCGTAGACGACACCCACGGCGTACTGCACGAGCGGCAGGCCCGACAGCCAGACTGCGGCAACGACGATCGCCACGCCCACGAGATGTCGGGCCCAAATCACTCGTAGCCGCCTGTCGTTGCGAGCGGCGCGGAGGTCGGCGGCAACATATGTCAGCAAGCCGCGGGTGACGCCGATCGTGAGGTGCCCGATCAAGGTGCGTTCGGCTCTCATCGCGAGCCGCATCGAGCGACCCGAGCGACCCCACGTTTCCGGCGAGCAGTAGCGTGACTCGTTGTCGATCCCTGGCTCGGTCAGCAGCGGCGGTTCGAGATGGTGGGCGAGGTGTAGGTCGGTGAACCGAGCCAATGGATACACCAGGCCGATCGGCGCCCCGGCGATCACCACGTTGGCGGTCGGCCATGGTGTCGGGTGGCCGTGTGATACCTCGTGTTGCAGCGAGGCGAACCACCCCGACCCGACCGCCAACAGCGGCACTGTGGCCCACCATGGCAACCAAGGGTGGGTGACGACACCGCCGATCAGCAAGCTCCAGATCGCCACGGCGACCGCGATCGTCGGCCACTCGATTCGTGCGGGAAGCCGATCGGCGCCGCCCGACGCTCGTGTCGGCCCAGTTGTAGAGACGTCGGGGTCGACGGTAGCCGGAAGCGGATCTCGCAAGTTTCCCATTCTGTCTTCTTTGGTATGTCTCTCTGGCGGAGGCGCCGTGGCGATGGCTCGTGGGTTGTATCTCGCACACTGCGCCCTCACGCCTGCCCTTGCACGAGACACTTGCGGACAACTGATGCGCGCACACGTCGTTTCACACCATCTGCGGCACATTCGCATCAGAACGTGCGAGAATGCTACGTGCCTGCCGACCGCCGAACTCTGCTGACAACCTTTCGCGTCCGTCTCGACGAGGTCGTCACCAACAGCGGCAAGAACCGCAGCCGGTTCGCAGCCGACACAAAGCTCGACCGTTCCACCCTGACCCAACTGCTGTCACACTCCAATCGCCGACTCCCCCGGCTCGAGACGATCACCCAGATCGCCGAGGTCCATCAGGTGTCACTCGACTGGCTGATGGGGCTCTCGAACGCCGGCCCGATGCAGGCCGAGGTGATGCCAGAGGTCACCACGATCGCCGACACCACGATCGCCGAGAATGAGGAGCGATTGCTCGCTTGGTTCAACGATGCGATCGGCTACAAGGTGCGCTACGTACCGACCAGTTTGCCCGACCTACTCAAGACCAGCGCCGTGATCGACTACGAGCAGCGCACTCATGCCACCTCGACCCCCGAGCAGAAGATCGAGGTCGCCGCAGCACGCTTGGCTTTGACAAGAGATCCCAGCACCAGTCTCGAGGTGTGCACCTCGACCCAGTCGTTGGAAGGGTTCGCCCGTGGTGAGGGTGTGTGGGCGCAACTCTCGGTGGCCGACCGGGTGGCCCAACTCGACCGGATAGTGGAGCTGACCACCGAGTTGTACCCGTCGCTGCGGTGGTTTCTTTTCGATGGGCTGCAGCGCTATGCCGCTCCGGTCACGGTGTTCGGTCCGATCCGAGCCGTGCTGTACCTCGGCCAGATGTACCTCGTGCTCAGTTCGGCCCAGCATGTCCGCGTGCTAACCGTCCACTTCGACGATCACATCCGGGCCGCCACCGTGCAGCCGCCTGACGTCCCCGCCTTCGTCACGAACCTGCGGGACGAACTCACCGGGCACCGCCGGTAACCGGCCCGCCGCACCGACCGTCGCGGCGACCCGGAAGATAGGATCGCCGCCATCCGCGGATGTAGTTCAATGGCAGAACATCAGCTTCCCAAGCTGAGTACGGGAGTTCGATTCTCCTCATCCGCTCTCGCGAAAGACCAGATCAAAGGCTATTCATGCCCTCTGGCCGATTCGATGCCGTGCCTAGACCGCTTGTGAAATCGGGGCGATATCGCCGTTCCAGCTTGCGCCGGTCGCAGGAACGCCCTGGTCGTGAGGCTGTCGCCGTCGGGATGGAGCCGCGTTCTCAGGCTACAAAGCTGATGTTCCTTTGGGGCCGATGTGTCGACTGCCGGCCTAGCCGTGTGGACCGCGATTATGGGTCGATTCCCGTGCGCGAGATGTGCCGATCTCGAGTGGTTTGGGAGAGGACCGAGTGTGCGTGAATATTGAGCACCCTCACGGTCAGGCGTTGTCGGCGCTTTGTTGCCCCGGCAGACTCCCGCCCCATCGTTCAGCGCGTCGCGAACATCCCGAATTCAGAGGAAGGATCAGAATGACCCACTACGAGGACACGTCGATCGCGTTGGACGAAGATGGCGTCACGATCAAGAACTACCGCAAACCAGGCGATACGAAGCGCATTGCGTATCAGACGATCCGGAGCTTCGAGCCCTTCGAGATGGGGTTCTGGTCCGGACGACATCGTCTGGTCGGCATCGGTTTCGGTCGACCGAGAAACTGGTTCCAATGGGACCGTGACCGGAAGAACAAGCGCACCGCGATCTCGATCGACGTGGGAAAGCGCATCCTTCCCACAGCGACTCCCGACGATCCAGACGCCGTCGAGGCGATCCTGCGCGAGTCGGTCGGGAAACACTGACCCCTGTGCGGCGCCTCAGTCGAACCAGCGCCGCGGCAGATGATCCTCGCAGACCTCGACCATCCTGGCACCCGCCCGACATCCGCGCCGAGAATCTCGGCGACCGCAGCCGCACTCCTGCCACAATCGGGTCCAACTGGCAGTGCTCGGACTTCGCGGCGGCCTCGCGCCCGCTCGGCCTCGCGTTCTGGGCTTGGCGACGGTCCGACTTGGGGACCGCCATTCAGGCGAGGTGTGTGTGTCAGGAGGTGCCGGTCATGACGAGCGCCATGACAATGATGGTGCAGACGCTCGCGAATGCTCCGCCGACGACGAGGCGCCGGTTGCGTTCTCTGGCCTCAGGTGTCGTTGAGGCCCACCACAGCCCGCCTGCGATCGCACCGAAGACAACAGCGGGCGGCGCGGTCATGCCGGTGACAATCCGGTGATGACTGATGCCGGGAGGGGCTCGGCTCGGTCGGCGAGGTGGAGCACCTCGAAGCCGAGCCCGGTGATCTCATAAAGACGTCGACGTGGTCGGTCCTCAGATGCTGCGGATTCGGGGTTCTCCCACGTTGCCGACAACAGTCCTGCTCGGTGCAGGCGCGACAGAGCCTTGTAGAGGGTGCCATGGCTCGTCAGACGCCGGCCGCCGGGGTTGCCTTGAAGTTGTCTGGCCATCGCGTAACCGTGAGACGTGCGTTCATCGGATCGGTGGATTTCGGCCGCTGCGGCGAGCACCCGGTACTCGAGTGGAAGCAGCTGTCCTGGTTGGCGTCGAACCATGACCTCTGGCCAGTCGGCGATTGCACTGCCACGGAACTGCCGGTAGTGATGGTTGTAGTTGCCGCTGACGGGCCGGTCAGACTCGAGTGGATCTCGGCCGGCCCGTCTCCGCAGAAGCTGCATCAACGAGCTCAGCGCCCCTCCTTGGCCAGCGCCTTGCTTTTCTCGCTCGAGATCTTGCCTGACTCGGCGAAGATCTTGAGGTCTTCGAGGAACGCATCGATGGCCTGGCTGAACTTGCGAGTCATCACCGGCTTCACCAGGGCCCCCCGAACGCCGAGGTTGTCGGCCGTTGTCCGGACCTCGAGTTCCGACTTTTCCGGTCCCAGCGACTTCACCGACGTGTGGTTGGTCACGTTGCGCACGAAGCTGGGGAGCTTCGATGCCGTTGCCGCGAACGCAAACGAGCGCTCGACCGGATCGAAGCTGGTGAAGGTCTCGTTGATGTCTCCGAAGCCGGGTACTTGGCAGACTCGACCGCCGACACTTGCGCCCTCCGGGACCGCCGCGTCGGTGTTCGGACCCGAGCTGTCGACTCCGCTGGCCCACTCTCCGACCTTGTCGAAGTCGTCCGCCAAGATCGACCACAGCCGGTCGGCGCTGACGTTGACGATTGCATTCTTGCTGACTTCGATACCCATGGCTGCATCTCCTTTGAATGAATTCGCCGAGGTCGTTCCTCGACGAAACACAGTATCGAATGGGCCGCTGCACGGCAGTCGCAGAGCGGTTCTTGGTTCCGTGCTCCCATGCGCTCAAACCTCACCTTCGAACCCCGAGACGAGAGCTACCTGGGGGGGGCTGATGGCAGCCGCTGCCGCGGGGTGGAGCTGGGGGCGTAGCGGTGTCGGGGGTCGGAGCGCTACTTGCGACGCTCGTGTCCGACGTGGACACGATCGGGGATCGTCATGCGGACGTGAGTGGCATTGTGCCGAGCGTCATACTCGACCAATCACTTGGCACTGTTGATCGCGGATGTCTTGGTTGGCTTTCGCCCGACCTGACTTGAGATGGACCGGAAACCAGCAAACAAGGGCGACCCAAGATGGCGGCGCCGAAGCACCCGGGCACGCTACGAGCGCCCCGATCCGTCAACGCAACGGTGCCCAGCCGAGCTACCTCGCCCAACTCATGAACGGGAAGGTCTTTACCATCCAATTCTGCAGAGAGAAGGTGCCGGGTCCCACGGTAGCTATGCCCAGGTAGACCACCAGCTCGATCGAGTGGCTGCTGTTGATTGGGTTGTTGTCGGGCCACACGTCGAGCGCGAGGAACATGAATGCCATCAAGATTGCGCTGCCAACGGCAGCGATCCTCGTTCCGACACCCAGCATCAGGGCAACACCGCCGAGCAGCATTGCGAGCATGAACGAGACATCGGCCCATCCGATCGTGTCGGGGCCGGACGACGCCATCCAGGTGAACAGTCCGCCGGTGTGGGTGCCCTTCGTCCCGAACTCAAGCAGCCCGAACGTTGGTGACCCGCCCCTGATCATCGCTGCGTCACACATGTAATCGATGCTCGACTCGGCCACACCTTCACCGCCACCTCGGCAGGTGCTGAACCCGAGCCCAAACATCTTGTCCAGGAACGCCCAAACGAAGGACCAACCGAGGAGAATGCGCAAGACGGTCCACGCCCACATCCCCTTGGTCTGGCCATTGGTCGTGAGTCGATCATCGAGTCGCTCAATAGTTGCAGTCATCCGAGGTTCCTTCTTTCAACCGCTGGTACTAGTCCCGCGGAGCGGTGGGGATTGTGTGACGAGTTCCCTGGTGTGGTTCAGCCGTCCGTGAGTTCGCCGGTGGGTTGAACGTTGTCAGTGTCGCAGGTTTGTTCGAGGAGTGCCATTCAGTGATCGTTACCTGTTCGTCGCCGGGCTGCACGAAGATGGCGAAGGCGCCGAGCGCGCCGTCGAGTTCGCCGAGCGACTGATCGCCGCCGAGCGGACGCACCTGTCGCGGCACACATCGGGATCTCGACGGGCCCGGTGACCACCGGCGTGCTCAAGCAGGGCAGCCTGACATTCGGTGCCTGGGGTGAACCCGTGCGACGCGCGCTGGCGCTCGCCGCCGTGTCCGGACGGGCACTCGTACTCATCGACGACTCGACGGCGGCCGGCATCACGAACCAAGGCTGGTCGTTGTCACCGGCCGACGACGTTGCATCGCTGGATGTCAGCCCGATGACGCTGCATGCCCTTGCGCTCCCCGTCGACCGACCGGTCTGCCCCAACCGTCCGGCTCAAGCTGACGGCGTCGACCCGCTCCTGAGGTCCAGATCGTCGCCAGGCCTCAGCGTGCGCAGGCGATCGCTCAGGCCGGCCCGGGCGAGGGCGACCGAGAAACGCTCGGCGGGGTCGTCGAGCCAGTAGGGAGGCCGACGTCGCCCGTCTTCGGGCGAATAGGTGCCCCAGTGGATCGGCACGACGATGTCGGGGCGGATCAGCCGTGTCGCCTCCACCGCCCGTTCCGGGTCGAGGTGGCCCTCCCCGATCGTCGAGCCCCATCCCCAGACGGGCAGCAAGGCAACGTCGATCGACCCGAGGCCGATCATTCCGTCAAACAGATCCGTGTCGCCGGCGAAGTAGGTGCGGTGACCGCCGATGTCGATCACGTACCCGACCGGCGCCGCGGCGATTGAGCTGTGCGGCCCGCGGCCACACGGATGCACCGCCTCGATGACCTCGATGACGGCCGGCGCCAGCTCTATCCGGTCACCCTCGACGACCTCGGCGATCGCCTCGAAACCGGCACGCTCGAGCAGGGCACGGGTGCCGCGCGGCGCGATCACCGTCGCCGCGCTGTTGACGTCGCGCAGGGACGGCACGTGAAGGTGATCCATATGAGCGTGTGACAGCAGCACGATGTCGACATCGGCGACATCGGACGATGGGCGCTCGCAGCGGCGCCGGAGATGGGCAACTCGCCGTCGCAACAGCGGATCGGTTAACAGCCGGCAACCACCGATGTCAAGCCGGACGGTCGAATGCCCGACCCACGTCAGCCGTGCCACGTCCGGCTGCGAGGCTGACGGCTCAGTCACGTCGCGGCGGAGACGGCTAGCCGATCGAAACCTGCGACGCGGATCGGGCGATAGCGGTCGAACATGGTGATCATAAGCGTGAGTAGCAGCACGAAGAACACCATCGCCCTCTCATTGACCGGATCGTCCGATCCCCGCAGGAAGGCGATGTACACCAGCGCGATTCCGACGTTGACCGCCACCATGGCAACGAACTCCGAAATCGTCGAGTTCCAGCTGTGTCTTCGGTGTGCTAACCACTGGCTGGCGGCGCTGTTGCAGACCACGAGGAACACGACTGCGACGGTGATCTGCAGGGGGCTGGCGTCGGTCCCCGGTAGCGCCTGGGCGAAAATGATGCTGACCATCGTCGTCAAGACCGCCTTCTCGAGCAGATCCCACCCGAACAGCGCGGCCGCCGTCGGCGTAGCACCGGTGCGGGTGCCTACAGGGTGTGCGTCGACATCGATGTGTACCGACCAGTCAGGTCGGGGGGCAGCGCCGGTCGCCGTGCGGATGATCACGACGACACCAACCACGAGCGCCAGCAGCAGTGCCAGGAACCACAGGTTCTCCGAAATTGCCTCACCCCACGAGGTCTCGACGCTGACGCCAAACACGTCCTCCTTCATGAAGTCGGTGAAGTCCAGCTGGGCGACGTGCAACCACCATTCCTGGGGCAACTTGATGAAGATCCAGATGGCGGCAGCCAGACCGATCACCTGACGATGACCGAGGCGGGCCGGGTTCCATGCCAGACGCACGACCTCGTAACAGATGAAGAAGTACTCGAACGTGTTCGGGAACACGATCAGCAGCCAGCGTTCGTGCGTCATCTCGAACAGCACGACGCCGAGCAGGCGGTAGTACCACAGCACCTGAGCAGTGCGGGCGGCGAACGGGTCGGCCCAGTTGCGAAATGTCGACAGATAGGCGATCGACAGGTAGTAGATGTCGAGCGCCTTGTCGTAGCCCTGATAGTTGTCGAGATTGAGGTCGGTGTTGTTCTGGAAGATCGTCTGGTCGGCGGCGTCGAGCACGAGCGACGCCAGGATCGCCGGCAACGGGAATCGAAAGATCAGCAACGGGATGCCGAGCCGGGCACCGACCACCACCGCGAATATCAGTTCATCGGACATGGCACGCCAGTGTCCCGACTCTGGTCGGCGACGACGATCGGAGGGGGTTCATCGGCCGAAATCTAACATCGCGCGATCTGCCGACGGCAAAACACCGACGGCGCATTAGTCGACGCACAAAGTCCGATATCCTGCGGCTTGATCGAACCGCCCGTGGTTCGACACCGACGGGTCGATTCGACCCTGATCCCTCAGGAGACAATCAATGCTCGCCTTTTCAGTCTGGAATGCGATTTGGGTCGTATTCATCAGCTTCTTGTTCCTCAACTTGTTGATGATGCTGTTCGCCGTGATCGCCGACTTGTTCCGCGATCACGAGATGAGCGCCGTCTCCAAGGTGATCTGGATCGTGGTGCTGATCGGCCTACCGCTGATCGGTCTCCTGATCTACGTGGTGGCACGACGGCAGGGCATGGCCGACCGAGCGGTCGAGAGCCAGGTCGAGGCGAACAGATCCTTCGACTCGTACGTGCGTGACGTCGCCGGTGGCGGCGCCGCAACCGAGCTCGAAAAGGCCAGCACCCTGCACACCGCCGGGCAGCTGTCCGACGACGAATACTCCGCCCTCAAGGCAAGGATCCTGGCCTGATGTCGAACGTCGTCCCCGAATCCGCCTTCATCGACCCGAATACCGTGGTTCCCGGTCTGCCTCAGCCCGAGCGCGTCAACCCCCTGCGCCGCGGCATCGTGTGGCTCAGCCGCGCCGTCTCCTATCTGGTCTACCTGTACGTGCTGTTCGTCGAGATGATCCTGGTACTCGGGTTCATCCTGCTGCTCGGCGGGGCCAACCCTTCGTCCGGGTTCGTCGAATGGGTGTACCGCAGCCTCGATCGCGTAATGCGGCCGTTCCGCGGGATCTTCTCGTCGATCGACCTCGGTACCACCGGCAACGACGTCTCGTCGATCTTTGACACGTCGGTGGTGTTCGCCATGATCATCTATGCAATCCTGGCGATCGCCTTGAACACCTTGGTGATGTGGTTCAACTCGCGCATGGACCGCATCCATCGTGCTGACATGGCGTACGAGCACCAGCAGATCGTCAACCAGCAGATCGCTGCCGCACAGACCGCAACGATCGCCCCGCCCGTTGTTGATCAGCCGTGATCGGCAACGGCGAGGCATCGAAGTTGTTGCGCACCAACTGAGAGCCGTTAGCCTGCCGTCGTGCTGATTCTCGGAATTCTTCTGTTCGGTATGGGTATCGGAGCGATCGCCCAGCTGTTGATGGGCCGCCGCAGTGCCAACATCGACTGGGCGATAGCGCTGATCGCCGGCCTCGCCGGATCCTTCGTCGGTGGTCTGCTGATCAGCCTGATCGCCGGCGACGGACTGAAGCTGCGAGCAAGCGGCCTGATCGGTTCCATCGTCGGGGCGCTGATCGTCAGCGTCGTCTGGATCAAGGTCTCCGCCCGCAACGCCGCCTGAACCCACACCACCCCTGCAGGCGTGGTGTGGGTAACGTTCGTGCATCACGACACCGGTATAGATTCGGTGAGTCGGATGGAGGGGGCGTTGGCAACACTGTGATGGGATGGGTCGGCAACTGTGACTGACACCTCCAGCTCAACATCGATGTCGTCGATCGGGCGTGTCCGCAGCTATTGGTTCTTCGCCGCTCCTGCCGACGATCCACGCGCCCGGCGCACCGCAGATGTCGCGACCTTGGCGATCTCGGTTCTCACCGCCGTGCTGGCGGGCTGGATGCACCGCTCACGAAGCGATTTCGACACCCGCGTGATCGAGTTCATCGGTGATGGCGTGCCCGGCTGGATCAACGACATCGCCACCATCGTCTTCATCCTCGGCGGCCTCTACAGCGTCGCCCTGATCATCGGGATCGCTATGTTCGGGAACGGGCGCCGTGCGATCGCCCGCGACATGGTGTTGGCCGAGCTGGCCGCGTTCGGAGTGATCGTCGCCGCTGCCTACCTCGCCGGCCCGGAGTTCCCGGACTTCTTCCCGCGGTTCGCCGCCGAAGACGGGTTTCCGTCGTTCCCGGTCGCCCGGTTGGCGATGGCGGTCGCTGCGATCCGGGTCGCCGGGCCCTACCTGACCGTCCCGATGCGCACCGTCGGCCGGCGTCTCGTCTTCACCATGTCCGTCGCCACCATGGTACTGAACTACGGCACGGTGTCGGCGGTGATCGGCGGCCTGACGCTCGGCGCCGGATCAGCTGCACTGATCCACCTGATCTTCGGGTCCGGCCGCGGGATCCCGAGCCGGGCACGCATTGAGAACGGGTTACGTGAGGTCGAGCTCGACGTCGCCGACATCGAATTCCTTCCCGAACAGCCAACCGGGGCCACGTTGGTCCGAGCCGAACTCGCCGACGGCGAACAACTCCTGGTCAAGGTCTACGGCCGAGATGCTGCCGACGCAGCGATCGCGGCGCGTGCCTGGCGGTCGATCTGGTACCGCCGCAACGAGCCCCTGACCACCAACAGCCTGCAACTCGCCGAGCACGAGAGCTTGATGACGCTGGCGTGCGAGCGCGAGGGTGCGCCGACACCGCGCCTGGTCGGGTGGAGTCGCGCATCGACCGACGATCTGCTCTTGCTGGTCGACTGGGTCGACGGAGCGCGGCTGTCCCGGCTCGAGCCCGAGGACATCGACGACGACGCACTCGACTCGATCTGGACGACGCTGGCAGCGTTCCACGCGGCAGGCATCGCACACGGCGAGATCGAACGTGAGCGGGTGCTCCTCACCGATCAGGGGGCGCTGCTCGTCGACGTGGCGTCGGCCCGCATCCTTGCCGACGACGACGCCAGGCGGGCCGACGTCGCCCAGTTGCTCGTCGCCACGTCGATCGCTGTGGGCCTCGAGCGGGCCATCGAGGCGGCCCGTCGAAACCTGACCGACGATGGGCTGGTCGAGGCCCTGCCGTTGCTCCAGGCAGCGGCGCTCTCACGCGGTCTGCAACAGGATGCCCGGCGGTCGAAGGTCAGGGTTGCCCAACTTCGCAACGACGTCGCCGATGCGCTCGGCGCCGAGAAACCCGACGTCGTCCAGCTCCAGCGCGTCACCTGGGGCAACGTGGCGATGGTCTTGTTGACGGCGTTCGCCGCCTACTCGCTGATCTCGGCGCTGACCGACATCGGCTTCGACACGATCGCCGACCAGATGTCGAGTGCGATCTGGGCCTGGGTGGTCGTGGCACTCTTGATGGCCCAGCTCACGAACGTGGGCGAGTACTTCAGTCTGGTCGGCGTCGTCGGGTCGCCTGTGCCGTTCGGTCCGACGATGATGTTCCGCTACGCGCTGTCGTTCATCTCGCTCGCCGTGCCCAGCGATGCCGGGGCGATCGCCATGAACGTGCGCTACCAGCAAAAACTCGGTGTACCGTCGGCGGCAGCGATCGCCCAGGGGCCCCTCCTCACGATTGTATCCAAGGTCTTCGATGTGTTGTTGCTGTTGATCTCGGCGCGATTCGTCGGCGAGGCGATCGACACCGATCAGATCGACTTTGGCCCCGTCGTCACGCTGATCGTGATCGTGATCGTCGTCGCCGTCCTGGCCGTGATCGTGGTGCTGACGGTGCCCAAGCTGCGGGCCTCGATGTTGCCGCACGTCAAAGAAGGCTTCGGAGCGATCAAGGGCAGCCTCACCGACCCGCAGCGGATGTCCAAGATCGTGGCGGGCACACTGCTGCAGAAGATCCTGTTCGCCCTGACATTGCTGGCGGCGGTGGCCGCCTTCGGATCGAGCATGCGCTTCGGCGAGGCGATCTTCGTCAACACCGCTGTGTCGCTGTTCGTCGGATTGGTGCCCGTACCGGGCGGGATCGGTGTCGCCGAGGCGGCACTGGCTGCGGGTTTGATCGCCGTCGGTGTCCCGGAGGAAGCGGCATTCGCCGCCGCCCTGACGCACCGGATGGTCACGGCCTACATCCCGCCGGTGTTCGGCTGGTGGGCGTCGCGTTGGCTGACCGAGCGCGATTACCTCTGACCAGCGGCTGAGCGACTCGACGATACCGGCCCCGTGAGCCTCGCCGAGAACAAGATGTCGCGCAACATGATCAGCACCAGCGAGAACCACAGCACGAAGACGAACAACCAGACGATCGACCGGAACACCGTTCGGGTTCCGAACTCGTCGAGCATCATGGTGACTTCCTTCTCTTATTCGGCGGGGGCGATCCGATACCCGGTGATGCGGCGTGCCTCGGTCCGGGGAAATCGCCGCGATACCGGAGACCGCACCCGTGGGCAAGACGGCGCCAGTTGTACCGAGCGCCGACGGCAGCCACAATGATGGCCGTGTTGGTGCTGAGAACGAACCGAATCGACTCCCGGTGAACCAGCCGCGCCCGTCATCACGCGCCGCCGAACCGGATGAGTCGCCGGCGTCGCGCCCTCGTTTGCCAGTCCGGGTCGGCGAGATCGTCGACATCGGTCGTCAGACGTACGAGTCGTGGCGTCAGGACCGCACGCTCCGGCTCGGGGCCGGTCTCGCCTTCTATGCACTGTTCACGATCGTGCCGCTGCTGGCCCTGACGGCCGCCCTCGCCGACTTGTTGTTCGGCTCGCTCGACATGCAGAAGTACTTCGCCGAGCGGCTCGCCCAGTTCGGGCTGCTCGACGCCGAGGACGTGAGCGTCGCTCTCACCCGCGAACTGAGCCGTGGCGACGTGCAGTCATCGCTCGGCATCATCGGGCTCGGGTCGTTGTTGTTCGCGTCGTCGCTGATGTTCCTGGCGTTCGTCGACGCCATCAACGTGATCTGGGACGTACCGGTGCGTTCCGGTGTCTGGCATTCGGTACGGCGGCGGCTGGTGGCGTTCTTGATGGTGCTCGTTGCCGGCGGTGTGATGATCGCCGGTTTCGCCGTGACGGCGGTGGCCGGGGCCGCCGAGAAGCTGCTTCCCAGCGACCCGGAGTTGCTCGGCACACTCGCCGACGTGATCGCCGGTCTGGCGTCATGGGTCAGCCTGGCCTTCGCGCTGGCGCTACTGTTCCGGTTCTTGATCCCCGTCCGTGTCCGTTGGAGCCGGGCGCTGCTGGCCGGGGTGATCACCGCAGTTCTGCTGGTGATCGGCACGATCGGGATCGGTTGGTACCTACGCCGGTTCGGCGGGTCGTCGGTGGCCGGAGCGTTCGGCGCCGTGCTGGCGATCCTCACCTGGGTCTACTACGAGTCCCAGATCGTGCTGGGCGGGGTGCAACTGGTGAAGGTCCTCACGATTTCCCATCCTGAAGCCCTGCTCGAGTTACGCGACGCCTCGCCCCGAGAGGGCGCTGACCAGAGTGGGCACGGGACGCCATGAGCCGACAGAAGCGGTACATCAAGCGGGCGATCCTGCTCGCCATCTCGGCGGTCTCGATCTACCTCATCATCCCGGGCGTGGTGGCGACGTTCAGTTCGTGGCCCGACCTGAAACAGCTGAATGAAGGTTCGCTGCTGCTCATGGGGGCGGCGACGCTGTTGAGCCTCGCCTGCTTCTGGGTGCTGCTCGGATTATGCCTACGGTCGACGTCGTGGGTCCTGATGGGGACCTCACAACTCGCCTCCGGGGCGATCGCCCGCGTGGTCCCCGGCGGGGCGGCCACGGCAACGGCCGTACAGTACCGGCTGCTGCACGACGCCGGCATCTCGAAATCGACGGCCGGGACCGGCCTGACCGTCGTCACGCTGCTGAATTTTGCGGTGCTGTTCGCGATGCCTGTGTTCTCGCTGCCTGCCATCTTCTTCGGCCCGCCGATCGATTCGGCACTGGTCAACGGAGCGATCGCGGCGGCGATCAGCTTCATCGCCGCCTCCGTGTTGGCGGGGGTGTTCCTCGGATTCGACCGCCCGCTGGCCGCGATCGGGAACACGACCGACCGGATTGCCCGTCGATTCGGTCGATTCGATCCCGACGCTCCACCCCGCTCCCAGCGCCTGATCGGTTCGCGCGACATGATCCGCTCGTATCTCGCCGACCGGTGGTATTGGGTCGTGTTGGCGAGCTTCGGCAAGTGGGGTTTCGACTACCTGGCATTGGTCTTGGCGGTCCGCGGCACCGGCCACGAGGAGACCTCGACCGTGCTGCTGCTGGCCTTCGTCACGGCGTCGTTGCTGGGTCGGATCCCGTTGACGCCCGGTGGGCTCGGGTTCGTGGAAGCCGGGCTGACCGGCATGCTCGTACTGGCCGGGGTCGGAGCGGGTGATGCCGCAACGGCCACTCTCGCCTACCGGCTGGTGTCCTACTGGCTGCCGATTCCGCTCGGGGCCTTAGCGTACGGTCTGTACCGGGTCGGCGGTCGGCGGCGTGGGATCGAACGGCTTCCGCTCGCCGAGTACGACACCGGCGAACCAGTCGCCGACCTCCCGCAGGCGCTGGGGCCATAGGGGTGTTGGACTATGATGACGGCCTGCCGGACCGAACATTGCGGTCGGCACCGCCTGACTCGGGAGATCTATCTACGTGAGAGTGTTGCTGGCACAGATCATAATCTTGGCGATCGCGTTCATCATCGTCGATGCGATCATGGACACGGTCACCGTCAGCGGTGGTTTCTTCAGCGCCGTCGGACTCGCCGTCATCTACGGACTCGTGTCGGGCGTGATCGGCAAGCTCCTGCGGCTGTTGACACTCCCGCTCGTGATCATCACGATCGGCTTGTTCCAATTCGTGATCAACGCAGCATTGCTGCTGATCACCGACTGGTTGACCGACTGGCTCGAGGTCGAGAGCTTCCTGTCGGCACTGGCGGCATCAGTAGTTCTGGCGATCGTGTCGACGCTGGTGGCCCTGGTGGCGTCGATCGTGCTGCCCGACACGAGTCGTAGCTGACGACGCTCACTCGCTCGGCGAGGAGCGCAGACCGGCGACTCCATCGCGGAACGTCTCCCAACTGTCGATCAACGACGCGTTCGGGAACTCCTCTCGCAGTTGCCGGCGCAGCACATCGAGGGCGAGCGCGAATAGCGCGACGAAGATCGCACCGCGCCACCACGACTCGAGCGGTTCACCCGGTAACACATACAGCACGAACAAGAATATCGCTATCGCCGACAGCCAGGTACCGACCGGCTTGTTGACCAGAGTCGGGGCAAGCAACTTGCGTAGCCAGGTCGCCAACCCGGACGGGCCGGTCAGCGCAGCGAATCCGACGATCAGCAGGCCATACGCCAAACCCGCCAGCGCCATGTCGTGCAACAGGTCGGTGCCGATCCCGGTCGCCACACCCGCAGCCGCGCCTGCGTCTCCCGTGTCGCCGGCACCCTCGGCCGCCCGCAAGGCAATCCTGCGCGCCACCAGCACCACACCGCCGCTGAGGGCGAGCGCAACACCGACGTCCCGGATCGTGCGACGCCGACGCTGCGGACCGGCGAGATAGATGGCGGCACCGTAGAGCACGAGCACCAGCAGGAACAACAGCATGCTGAGCACCTCGACGACGCGCACGATGTCCTGTGCGGTGGCGAGCTCGTCCGACTCGGCGATGATGATCACGCCCACGTCCTCGGGGAGCCGGTCGAGCACGTCCCCCGACAGCCCGAACTCCTCACCGACCAGCTCGACCAACTCACCCAGATCGAGCGTGACGGTGCCGTCATCCGTCGAAAGCGCCGGACCGGTGTCGTCGGTGAGGATCCGCACGAATCGCTCGTGAGCAACACGGTTCAGGTCGCTCCACTCCTCCCGCACCACGTCGCTGGCGAGTAGGCGGTCGACGGCCTCGGTGGCCGGTGCCCGCAGGGCGGCGGCAGCGAACCCCGCCAGCGCATCGACGCTGTCGGGGAGACGGATGTCGAGCTCCTCGGCGATGTCGACCGCTTCGTACAGCTCATCGACCAGATAGGCCGCCACGACGCCGCGAACCTCGTCATTTGCCAGGAGGTCGTCGGACGTCTCGACCCATTTGCCGGTATCGAGCACCTGCCGCTCGACCCACACGTTGACACCGGACAGAATCGCCAACACCGAGGCGAACACGATCAAGGCGTGGAGTATCCAGTTCGCCGGCCCCTGCCTGGAATCGATCGACGTGCCGGGGTCGGCCTCGACGGCAGACGCCGACCCGCGGGATGACGAAGCGCCGTCTGGTTCCACCATGCCGGGATCCTAACGGCACGCCGTGGCAGAGAAAGAGCGGAACCCGAGACGACGAGGTGCTCGTCAGGATCGGGTCGTCACCACTCGATCGAACTCGGTGCCCGAACGCCGCAGAGTCAGTCGCCTGGTTCGGCCGGCGGCGGGATGTGCGACGATCGTCGTTCGAACGCCCGGGCGACGTCGTCGACCGAATCGAACACGGGTGGGAGTCGCCGTCCCAGCTTGGCGGCACGCAACTGGGCTTGCTCCCACGTGTGCGCCAGCGGGTGAACGACCCACAATTCGACCCCGTGTGAGCGGAGCTCGTCGGCGGCGTTGGTGAACTCGCTGAAACCGGTCGAATCGACTCCAGACGTGAAGGATGCATCCACGACGACCACCTCGATGCCTTCGACCGCCAACTCGCGCAGCCGGTCCGACAACCGGCGGGCGTTGATGAAGACCAGTGGCGCCTCCTGGCGCCACACCACGAGCCCGTCGATCTGGCGTGCGTCGGCGAAACGTTCGACGTCGAGCCACGATCCGGACGGCGTGCGACCGAGGATCGCCGTCGGCGGGTTGCCGATGTGCTCGACGAGCAGGATCAACGACATCACGACCCCCACCACGACGCCGGGCAACACCCCGAACGTCAGCACTCCGAGAAACGCCATCAACCCGATCACGAACTCGCGACGCGAGATCTGCCACAACGTGCGGAAGTAGGCGAGGTCGGCCATGCCCGACATGGCAAACACGACGACCGCCGCCAGGGCGGTCAATGCCAACCATTCGAACAGGGGCCGCAACAGCAAGATCGTCACCACGCCGAGCACGGCGGCGAACAGGTTGCCGACCTGTGTCTTCCCGGAGGAGGCGATCGCGACCGAGGTCTTCGACAGCGTGCCGGTCACGGGGTAACCACCGCTGATTCCGGCGGCGAGGTTGCCGGCGCCGAGTGCCAGCAACTCCTGGTTGGGGTCGATCTGTTCGCCGGTCGCCTGAGCGGCGGATTTGGCAGCGCCGATGCTCTGCGTGAACCCGAGCACCGTGATCGCCAGTGCTCCCGGCAGCAGATCTGCGATCTGTTGGGCTGTGATGCCGGAGGGAAGCCCGAGCTCGAACGCCGCTCCGGTCGGTTCACCCACCAATGCGACGCCGTCGCTACCGAGCTCGGCGATCGCCACGATGACGATCGTCAGGGCCACGATGATCAGCGGGCCGGCCGCCAGCGGTGCCAGGCGTCTCAGCACGAACAGCGCCACCAGGCTGGCGGCGCCCAGCACGGCGGTCTCGGTCTGGATGCCGTCGAGCGCCTGCACGATATCGATCGCCCGGCGCCAGAACCCATCGTGGGGGTCGACCAGGCTGACACCGAACAGCTTCGGCATCTGATCGAGAATCGTGACCCACACCAGGCCCTGGATGAAGCCCTTGAGCACGGGTTCGGGCACGAGATCGGCGATCCAACCCATCCGCAACACGAACATCACGAGATGGATGGCGCCGACGAGCAAGGCGAGGGCGAGGACCAGTTCCAGGTAGTCATCTCCGGTCGCCACCGATGCGACGGTCGTTGCCGCCAACACGGCGATCGCAGCGTCCGGACCGGTGACGAGCAGGCGCGAACTGCCGAACACGGCGTAGGCGACCAGTGCCAGCGGCACGGTGTAGAGCCCGATGATCGGATCGACACCGACGATCCCGGCGTAGGCCAGTGCGGACGGCACCAGGACGGCCCAAACGGTAGCGCCGGCGAGCAGGTCGCGGGCCAACCAGTTACGTCGGTACGAGGGGAGCCATCGGGCGATCGGTACGTTCAGGCTCATCGACACGCATGTTGCGGCTCGACCGGCCGTGCCATCGGAGTCGTGTGGTCCTTCTCGGCCTCGCCGGTGAGGTACGGCAGCTGTATGTGACCGTCGAGATCAACCTTGTAGGTCGTGCCGTCGAGCTCGGTGCCCGCTTTCAGCTTGTCGGCCACGTCGGGCTCACCGGCCGCGGCGAGGAGCGTGGAAACCAGTCGTTGCGGCTCATGATGCCGTTGTTCGGCTGTCCGTTCGGCAGGTAGCTACCCCTTATCGACTCGTCGTTGGCACTTCGAGTCGCCGAACTTAGGACACCGGGTGGGCGGCCGCCATGCGGAGGCGCAGCTCAGCCGTCGCGTTCGTGGATCCAGGTCTGGGCGTCCGCGTGGGCGCGGCGCATCGTGGCGCCCATCCACTCGTCGGACTCGTAGAAGCTTTCCGACCCGATCGTGGCGGTGACCCCGGTGACCGCCAGCTGGGCGCGGACGCGGTCGCTGTCGGAGATGATCATCAGCCTGCTGTCGGCGTCCTGCAGCGCCTCGGCGTAGCGGCCAAGCGTCTCGGTCAGCGTCGATCCGAGGTCCGTACGCCCGCGCAGACGAACGATTACCACGGAATTGCGGGTCGACGAGGTGACCGCCGGCAGGCGGTCCTCGAAGACCGAGGCCGAGGCGAAGAACAGGCTGCCGTACGGCTGGATCAACACGACCTCGTCGGGGGCGACCTCGCCGGGAGGCTCGACCTCGCGAAGGCCCTGGTCCTCGACCAATACCCGTTTCACGACGAGGTCATTGGACTGTCGGATCACGAACAGCAGTGTCGACATGCCGACCCCGACCAGTACCGCGAACTGGAGTGGGATCAGGATCGTGAGCGCCAGCGTGACGGCCATGGTGGCGGCCTGGATCTGGCCGGTTTTCCAGACGGCGACGATCTCGGCCGGTTTGACAGTGCGGAAACCGACCACCATCAGCAGCCCGGCGAGCGCCGGCATCGCTGTCTCGTCGACGGCACTGCCGAACACGACGATGATGATCGCCATCACGGCGGCAGCGATGACCTGGGCGAGACGGGTTCGCGATCCTGCCGCCGTGACGATCGAGGTAGCCGACATCGAACCGCCGACCGGCATCCCCTGAAACGTGCCGGATACCAGGTTGCCGACGCCCTGGCCGATGAAGTCGCGAGAGGCATCGGGGTAGGTGCCGTCGGGGTTTGGGAAGTTGGCGGTGATGCCGGCGCCTTGCACGAGCCCGACGAACGCCAGCGAGAACGCCGGGATCAACAGCACGGGGATCTTGCTCCATACAGGCATCCGCGGACCCGGGAGTCCGTTCGGGATCGACAGGATGTCGCTGAGTTGGGCGACGTCCCAGTTGAACAGTGGAACCAGCACCGACCCCCCGATGACGGCAACCACGAGGCTGAGCGCCCCGAGCCGCGTCCGTTCGAGCGTCAGGATCAGCACGATCGTGACGATCCCGACGATGATCGTTCTCAGATCGATGTCGAGCGGGTGCAGCAACAGATCCAACGCTCGCGAGAGTCGGTTGGCGCCCTGTGATTCGTATCCGGCGAAGTCATCGAGCTGACCCAACACGATGTTGATGCCGACGCCGCTGATGAACCCGACCATGACGGCGTTCGATACGAACCGCAGGACCGAACCGAGCTTGAGCACGCCGGCGGCAAACATGACCGCTCCGGTCAGCAGTGCCAGCGTGAACAAGGCCTGCTCGGCGTCGCCGCCGTGGACCTCGTCGACGTCGCGGACGACCGCAGCCATCGCACCCGTCGCCTGAACGGTCATGAACTGCGAGCCGGTGAAGAATGCCGCCCCGAGCATTCCGAACAGATAGCCGTACAGCCCGTAGATCGGGTTGACGCCGGCCAACAATCCTCCGGCGAGGCCGTCGGGCACACTTTGGCCGCCCAACACGACACCGGCGACGGCGTCCTTCTTGACCGTTTCACGGTCATATCGGGATCGGAGCCGACTCAGCATACGGTTCGTCATCTTAGGTGCAGGAACCGTCGAAGCGGGAGACGCGCCGGGGACGCTTGTATGGTCAGGTCGACGGCCCGTCCCACAGCACGCGCTGCGGGAAAGCGATCGTGATTCCTTGCTCATCGAAGGCTCGCTTGACGGCTCGCATCGCCGCGTCCCGTGCAGCCCATTCCTCCTGGATCTTGGGTTCATGCCAGAACTGGCAGGCGATGTTGATCGTCGAGTCGGCGAACTCGTGCACGAACGCCTGCGGCGGAGGGTCGCTGAGCACGCCGCGGGCGGTGCCGATCGACTCGATGATCACCTCGCGTGCCCGGTCGAGGTCGGTGTCGTAGGCGACGCCGGCCGCGAATCTCGTCATCCGCTTTCCCTCGGTGGTGAGGTTGACGATCGTGCCGTCGAGCACGGATCGGTTCGGAAAGTGGATACGCCGCCCGTCGACGGTGATGACCCGCACCGTGCGGGCGCTGACTTCGGAGATGTCGCCCTCGATGTCGTTGATGATGACCTGATCGCCGACGGCGAACGGGCGCCGGATCTGGATGATCAAACCGGCGCCCAGGTCTTGGAGAAGTGGTTTGGCGGCGAGTACGACCAGCACGATCACGAGCAGCAGCACCGAGCCGACGAGCCCGAACGAGAATCCGATCGCCTCTAGGCCGACGACCAAACCGAGCGTCAGGATCACGTAGCTGACGATTCGTGCGATCACGTCTCCGGCCAGCAGCGGCATGCCGTCGACACCGTCGAGCACCTTGCGCAGCGTCCGCTTCGCGACCTGTGACAGCACGAAGCCGGCGACGATGGCGATGGCGGCGAAGATCAGATCGCCGGTTGTGATCGTACTCAGATCGAAGTCATCGGCGATCACGCCGATGTCGGTGGGGATCGGAATGATCGGAACTTGCGCTGTCGGCGCCATGGCACACCTCCCGGATGTAGCGCCCAAACCTAGTGATCCGCCGACGTCAAGTGACCGACCGCGCTGCGAAGACGATCGAGCTGCGCTCCGAATCAACTCACCCCGGCTCAACGTCGAATCCAGGTGCGAGATCGTAGAGAAGCCGTGGGATTCCGCTCCGAGATCATGACGGATACGAATGTGAGCACGTCGGGGCCGATTGCACGGGGTGCACGATGTCTGCTGATCGTCGTCTTGGGGCTGCTCGGGATGATCGCCTTCCCCGGTTCCGTCGCAGGTGGCGACACGCTAAGCGCCCGTGATCGTGCTCAAGACCCAAAAGGAAGCCTGCGATCCGAATGGCGAGCCGTACGGCCCCACTGCGGTCGAGATCGTGCTCGGCAATCCCGAGGTGTTGCTGCGCCAGGTCGGTAGCGGCAACCCGGTCGTGATGGGGGCGCCCGGCCCTGCCGACCTGCACGAGCTCGGCGAGGGGTTCTTCCTCAACTTCGCCGGCAGCTCGCTCGAGCCGGGATCTATCTACGAACGCGACTTCAACCGATACAGCTAAGGACTGCCCGCAGCTGCGATCCTCATCGTCATTTACTCGTCGGAAGTTCGAGGCTATCCGGTGTCGGAGGGGCCTCGGGCAGCGCCAGGGTAGGCCGAACGGATCGATTACGTCCGGGGACTGGACCCCGCAGTTGTGCGGGACCCCGTCGTCAGATCCCGAGGATCCGACGCTTCTTGGCCTCGAACTCCTCGATCGAGAGCACACCGGCATCGCGCAGAGACGCCAGCTGTTCGAGCTCGGCGAGGTAGGCCGGACCGATGGTAGCGGGGGCCGCAACCGGTGCCGGGGGCGGAGCTGGAGCCGGCGCAGCTGCCTGGTAGACCGGTGCGGGCGGCGGTGCCGCGGCTGACATCCGCCGGTCCATTCGGCGTGACGTGCGGCGTGACGTACGGCGGGCCGTACGGCGCATCGATCGTCGGGCTGGGGGCATCAGGACTTCCCTTCGTCGGTGGACACAAGTTCCAGAACCTCGTCGCCGAGCAGTGCGGCGGCGGCCTCTTCGGCGTCGGCTCGCTCGATGAAGCCGGCCTCGACCAGCCCCAGCACTGTACGGGCGACCACGGCAGCCTCGACCTTCATGGCCAGCTCGATCGTTGTCAGTGCTTCGAGTGAACGGACTGTTGCTTCGGCGGCGAGCGCGTCGGCAAGCTCGACGGCGGCGAGCGCCGAGGCGGTTGACGCCAGCTCGGCGCCGACCATCGTCAGGCCGTCGAGCGTGAGGAACCCCTGCATGATTAGCGAACCGCCAGCATCGTAGATGGCGTCGCGCAGACCGACAGCCCAGCTGTGTTCAACGAGCAGCAAGCCGGCAGCGGTGCCTGGCGCCAGGTCGCGTGCAATACGACGGATGTCGGCAACGCTGACACCGATCGCCTATGCCTCGGTGATCTCGGCGGGCGGCGCCTCCGGCTCGTCACCTTCGAACGAGAACCCGAGCAGGGCACCGATGATGGCGCCGAGCATGGTCCGATTTGTAGCAGCTTCGGTTGTGCCTGAGGTGGGCAGGGACCAGAATTCAGCGAGCTTTTGCCCAGGTCGACGGCACGTCGGTGCCGCCTTCCACGGTGAAACGCTGCCCACTTCTGAACAGCAGCGGGTCCGGGGCGATCTTGCCCGCCGCCAGCCCTTCCCCGAGGCCGAACCCTGGTGCCTTGGCCATCAGCCCCTGGGGTGCGTACGAGAATGTCTCGGTCAGCGTCTGGACGTCGGTCGCGGAGTTCATCTTCATCATCAACAGGTTGTCGCACTGAGACAGCACGTTCTGATGGACCTTGCCAGGACGTTGCGTGGAGAGCAGCAGATAGAGCCCATACTTGCGGCCCTCGCCGGCGATCCTGATCATGTGCTCGGTGGCGAGTGCCTGATTTGAGTCGGCCGGGTTCTGTGGGCAGATGTTGTGCGCTTCGTCGATCACGATCAGCAACGGCCGTCGGGCGTGGCGTTGATCCCACAAGAATCCGAGCAGGGCGGCCGCCGCGATCGAACCCTCGCGCCCCGAGGGCAGGCTGCCGATGTCGGCGACCATCATCCGCCAATCGTCCGGCAGCATCTCCATCACGGGTTCGTTGGTACCGGCCCAGATCGACTGGCGGGCGATGCCGAGGTTGTCGATCCGCAAGCCGAGTCGGCGGACGTCGTCGTTGAACGAGGCGCGAATCGCGACCATCAGGTCATCGAGGCTGTAGCCGTCGCCGTCCAGCGTGCGGACGGTCCGAATGAAGGCGTTGTACTCCTCCGGGTCGCGAATCGGGTCGAGGCCGAGCACCATTGTCTGTTGCTCGAACGACAGCCGTCCGTAGAGCGCACGCAGCCGCTTGGGAGCGCCCTCGCCGCCGAAGACATGAATCCCGGAGCTCACCGATGCGTAACGCTCGGCCAGTTTTACATAGGTCTCCGGTGAGAGTCCTGAATCTGCTTGTGGACGCAGGGTGCCGAGGTTGACGTAGTCGGAGTTCGGGTCGATGACGGCAATGTTGATGTCCGTTTCGAGCAGCAGCCGTTCGAGCACCACCCCGAGCGTGTAGGTCTTCCCAGATCCGGATTGCCCGCACAGGAAGGTGTGTCTGCCGAACCCTTTGGCATGCAACTGGGCGGGTACGTCTGGCATACGTTGCAGGCGTCCTAGCTCGATCGCCGCCGCCGACCCCGATCCCACCGACAGGTGGCCGGCGACCACATCGCCTGATGCAGGCGTCATGTCGGCGTGCCCGAACACGTCCGTGCCGTCGAGCCGCTCCGATCCGGCATCGCCGAGGCGGGCCAACAGGTTGCCCGTTCCGGTGACCACCCGCCCGTCACCATCAGCGGAGCGACCGACGGACTCGTCGATCAATTGGCCCAGGTACACGTGCTCGGCGTCGACGCGCAGCGAGACGTAGGAGCCGATTGCAGGAGCGGCGTCGATCACCGTCTCGAACGCGAACGTCCGACCGTCGATCGAGAAAGCGGTGTTTGCCACGGCGTGATTCCTTGCTGAGTTGGACGTTGAGGTCGACCGGGTCGCGGTCGGCCGTCGTCAGCCCAGCAGGCGCTGCTTGGCGGCGCCGTACTCGGCATCGTCGAGAGTGCCGTCAGCATGCAACGCCGCCAGCTTCTGGAGTTCGTCGGCAGTCGAAACGCCGGCGACATCCTGAATATAGGTCTTGGCAGCATCCTCTTGTGCTTCCATGCGCTGCATCGACCGGTCGGTCATGCCACCCCCTCGCACCACCACGTACAAGAAGAACCCGAGGTACGGCAAGAAGATGATCAACGCCGCCCATAACGCCTTAGATGCCCCGGACAGGTCCTTGCTGCGGATGATGTCGCCCCAGATCGAAATCACCAGGTAAACCCACATCACGAACAAGAAAAACCAGAAGATCGACCACAACATCTGGCCTGATCCGAACTCTGCAAGAATCACTCTGCACTCCTTACAGCCCCAAAGCGTCTCTCAGAGGCGCCGACATCCTCGTATAGCCCAATCAGCTTGTCAAGTTCCGTCGCCCGCCGCATCGTCGGCGTCGGCGACCCGCTTTTCTTCTCATGTGTAGAGCGACACGAGGCGCGACATCAAGACCGCCAGGAACAATCGACCGATCAGCGAATCGACCACGGTGATCCGCTCGGCGAGTACACCGACCGGCTGCACGTCGCCGCAGCCCAACGTCGTGAGCACCACGTAGCTGTAGTAGGTCGGGATTTCACCCCTTGACGGTGGGTGACAGCACCGTGCCGTCCACATGACCGGGGAGCGTCATTTAGGCCCGGGCGAAGTCCTGGCCCGACAGGATGTAGGCAGCCACGAGGGCGAGCAGGTTCAAGACGGCGGCGATCTGTCGAACCCAGCCTCGATCGCTGACACCGCTGATCACGATGACGGCGAGCAACACACGACGAGCGTGCCGAATCGGTCATTGGAGCCATTCCAGTGCATGGTGATCCGGCGCATCGGTTGCTGTCGGGTTCTCGGGCGATCGATCAGGTGTTGATGACGGTGGTCGCCGACGACCCGCTGAGCAGTGCCGAGACCAGAATACCGAGCGGGAGGGTGCCCCAATAGGACAAACCCACCCCGAGATTGCCGAGGAACAGCATCAGCAACCATGTGGCGGGGAGTGTCGCCACGAGAAAGATCGCAAGTGCGGCGAGGAGAACTCTGATCATGATGGGCCACCATTCTCGATGAGGTGCGGAACTGGCGCCA
>Ga0255047_10000282_pt1 | contig 40162 bp, 67 predicted proteins | sample JV7_2_1_MG_FD_183640 | JGI IMG/M metagenome (GOLD analysis project Ga0255047, IMG submission 183640) | Seawater microbial communities from Jervis Inlet, British Columbia, Canada - JV7_2_1 | ecosystem: Environmental > Aquatic > Marine > Inlet | place: Canada: British Columbia | collected 2016-10-06
TGTAACTTTCTTTATTGATGGTGTGATAGATATGGGAGAGGTTACTATAGAAACCCCGCCTAATGGCGTCTCTATTTATTCGGATGATCTGAACGTAAAGGGGTTATATTCGACCGCTGATAATTATACGATGTTTACTAGCCCAGCGGGTAGTTATTCTGGTAACGCATCTTTCCAAAGCATGTTTTTGAATGCCAGCGGCACAAATTCCAAGATATTCGATTTAGATAATGATGGCAATTTTGGTGCGATTGAATTTACCACAGTTAATATCGGAAATTTTGGCTATGACGCTACCACTAGTTTTGGCGAACTAACCGACTATCGCCAAGCGTTCTTCAATGGTGTTGGGTTTATCAATTACGGTGATGGCTTAACATTTAATGGAACGTGGGCAGGCTTAACAATTACTGACTCTATCGCGCTATTGGCACCCGCTGGATCAACGCTGCTTAAAGAGGGTACTAATCTCACTTTTAGCGATGGCGTGAGAATTGGTATAAAATTTGATTCAACCGATGCAACTAGTGTTTTATTAGATTTTGATGAGGCAAATATTTTAGCGGCTGGCGGGTTGAGCCTTAAAAACGTGCGAACTAGTGCGACTAATGCTGTGCCTAACATCACCGGTGCGAATGTTAATTCGCGATTTTCCGACAATCAAGGAATACGAAATACATATATCGGCGGGCAATGGGGGGTAACTACTGAGGCAACCACAACTATTCCAGCGGTTGATACGCCCGTTAAGGTGGCTGGCACAACTACCTATGCAGACTTACAGCACTTCACTGGCGATGCAGATAACGCATTTACCTACATAGGCACTCAAAATATCGAAGTTGAAATCAAAGGGCTACTATCAATATCCGGCGGCAATAACGATCAAGTGCAAATATTCTTCCGCAAGTGGGATAATAGTGCGAGCGCTTATGTTGATTTGCCTAAAAGTACGGCAACGCTTAATGGTGGAGGTTCAGGTAATCGTGCAGAGGGTGTAGGTGTTTTTGGTTATACCGACATGGACGAAAACGACCGCATTGAGGTATGGATTCAAAATATAAGCGACTCAAGTAACGTTACCGCTGTTTTGGGCGGGCTTGTTTCAGTGACAGAGCGCTGATAAGATGACTATCGAGTTAATAAACACCATATACGGCGTCACGCTTTTGCTTGCCTTCGCGGCAATGGTGAGTGGGATAGCTGTTCTAGCAATGGGGTCGAAGCGGAAGAACTACTTCTTTCAAACCCGCCCATTTGCTTATGTGGCGCTTAATGCTAGTATTTTGATTAATGGCTTTTTCATTTATAATATTCTATTATGGCTATCATCTAGTTACGTTGAAATTCAGGATTTAGATTTCCACTTGCGGTGGTTGATTTACCATACGATTGAGAAGGCCGCGATCTTCTTATTCCACCATGAGCTATACCGCCGCGTAAAAAGATGGAGAGCTGAACATGCAACCGACTGAAAATGAGATTATGCAGATTATAAAAGAACTCGCTCACATAGTAGAAGGCGGAAAAGACGGTATCCAAATAATAGCGATTTCCATATTTGCGGGGATTACTAGAACTATAATGTCAGAGGATAAGCGCAATATAGGCGCATTTGTATTAAGCTGCTTCACTGCGGGCTTTGTTGGATATATGGCGCATCTTTCGCTGGTGGGTTCAGACTTTTCACCATCGACAGTTGGTGTTATAACGGGAATTGCAGCTTTTAGCGCTACGGATTTACTAAAAGGGGTTATGAAGGTCACAAGCGCTTTCGCCAACGATCCACATAAAGCTGTAAGAGATATATTCGCCACATGGAAGGGTAGAAAATGAGCTTAGGACGGGAATTTTTAGCTTTAGTGTTGACGGGTGTTTTCGCGTTGGTGTTATTCACATCCACAGCTAAGGGGTTCGGCAAGGGCTATAGCAGTTACTTTGATTACCATATTGAAGGTCTGATGCAGATAAATGTCGAACTCTAAGGAATGGCGTGAATATGTGGAAGCTGTTACAATGGATCAAAAGCACCCTAACCCCGAAAACTTCCGCAAAGCGCGGGAAGCAGAAAGAAAATGGCGAGATGAGATTAAGCAAACACTTCACGCAAGCTGAATTTGAGAAATCACAAACAGCGATCCGCAAGGGCATAAACAACCGCATGACAGCGGAAAACATCAAGAACGCTAAGGCATTATGCGAACACGTGTTGGAACCAGCACGAGAGCATTTCGGATTGCCGATTGCAATCAATAGCGGTTACCGTGGCGATAGGCTTAACCGCGCAATAGGTGGTGTTAACACATCACAGCACAAAAAGGGCGAGGCGGCTGATATAGAGCTTGTGGGCGGTAGTAACTGGGATTTATTCCGGTTTATACGTGACAACCTGCCATACGACCAATTGATTGCTGAATATATGGTTAACGATGATCCTCGCGCTGGCTGGGTTCACGTATCATACCGCGCTATTGGCAACCGTGAAATGGCGTTTTCTATTGGTGGCGCTGATGTGGGTTTCGCATGATTAATCCAGACATAAAGATAGTTGAGAAAATCGACATAAGCGATAGGGTCGCGTCATTACGCACACAAGCTATTGACTTCTGCCGCCTCGCTAAGCGCTCAAATCACACTAAAGGTGTGTTCTTGTCCGAGGGTGAGAGTGGAGAGATTGGTATGAGAATTTCGGGCATGACAAACTCCGAGGCTATCGCTATACTTGAAGAAGCTAAATTCTTAATTTTAACAAACAAATGGATATGAATGAGACTATTATGGATAATCAGCATAAAAAAATCAAAGGCTACCGCGATCTGACGCAGGATGAAATAAACTTAATAAATGAGGCTAAAGAGTTGGCAGAAAAGTGCGGCTCTTTTTTAGATGGATTAAAGGCGGTTCACAGTCAAACTGGAAACCATGCTATCGACATTCGCTGGTTAAGTATTGGCCAAACTGATTTGCAGAAAGGCTTTATGGCTATAATACGATCCATTGCCCAGCCCACAAGTTTCTAGTGTGATCCAACCATGGATGATACGTTTCGCCGTAATTGCCGTAATTAGTTTCGCCATTTTCGGCGCAGGCTATCAGGTTAAGTCATGGATGGTGAAATCCGAGCTTGCAGATGCATTGCAGGAGCAAAAAACCGCGTTTGAACTGTTGGACGCTGAGCGGTTACTCAAGGCAACCGATCTTGAAGACCAACTCGCAGAAGCCCGCCAAAAGAAAGAGATTCGTTATGTTGAAAAACAGAAGATCATTAACCGCCCTGTGTATCGTGAGTGCAAGCTTGATGCTGACGGGGTGCAGTTCATCGGGAAGCAGATTAACGAAACTAACACCGCCCGCGAACATGCTTACGGCTTGCGAGCGGATTAACCCGTTAATGGGTGATAGTATGGGTGGTTTGCTTGATGCGCATTCTATGCTATTAGATAAGTATCAGGCTTGCATGTTACGACACGCGGCTTTGAGTGGGTGGGTAAAATAAACAATTCATGCTTGCGAGTAAGGCGGCAGTTATTAGCTTGAAAAAAATTGGGCTTTCAATTAGCTCTTTGGTTGTGTATGTTAAACCTTGCCAAGATAGGGAGATTTAATATGGCTTTAATAATTACACCACCAGAAACACTTGAAGAGGCGGAACTTATAATTAGCGGCTTGTTTAAACAGCTAGAAGGGCTTAATGATTATAAAAAAACCCATAAAATAACCCTTAAAATGAGGTTATACGAGTTCGAGTTTGCACACGGGATGATTATGGGCTTTCTAGCGGCATGTTTAGCCGACCTTTTTACAGCATAACCACCTCATTCTATGTTATTTTGAGTGGCTGGACTCCCGGCGAATAAAGTGCTAAAATCTACCGATCAGGTTCGTAAAGAGTATCTTGGTTAGGATTCACCTGTTATTGACCTAATCACTTGGACGAGAGGTTTTCAGGGAGCCTCTGAATAGGACGCGTGATGGCGGATTCTGACCCTTTAAGCTAAAGAATCGCTACTACTATTTGACTTGATAAAGAAAAACCCGCCAAGTGCATTTAAACTAGCGGGTTTCTACACTCAGCGATCAACCTGAGCGGCCTGTTGTCAGGTCTTAGAAGGCCGCCACGTGCAAGCAGGGGCGGCGGCCATAGTAAACTTATTATACACGAACACCCGCAATCGTAAAGCTATTTCACCCTCACACACCGCGCCATAACAGGCTGATTCACTTCTTTCATTATATGCAGCCGCTTCCGGCATTCCTGCAAACTATCAAACCGCGCCATTTCTTGCGGCTCAGTGGCTCCGAAGAATAGCATTAATAGGGCGTATGTCATGATCTACTCCTCGCCCGCCAAGGCATTTTTTGCTATATTCCACGTTGCGCTCAACTCCACACCGCTAGGCATAATAATCTCCTGATGCTTCTTAATATTCTGCAAAGCTTCCGCCAACTCCTCCTCACGCTTCTCAGCGGCTTCAAGGGCGGTTAGGAGGATATGAGATGCTTCTATAACTTCCATCATACATCCGTTAATAACCATCTCCCGCAATTCCTTAATCGCATTATCTGTCATTGGTTTGCCTCATAATTCTTTGTTTGCGCCTTAAATAACGCAATGCGCGTGGCGTTGTAATTCTTATCTGCGTTTAAATGAGCTGTCTTTTTGCATTTAGGCATGTTTATAATATCACGTGGGAAAAACCACCTTTTGCTTACCGCCCTCAATCGTTTTTTGTACTTCTCAATAAGTGGCGCATCAATAGGCTCTCGCTTATGGCAAACCGTAAAAGCGTCACTATCGCTATATATAGGTGATTTACTAGGCAGCATCACGCCACCTCGCTTAGGGGTTGGGGTAGGTCGCCTAGTGGTTTCCACAATGTAGGTGCTAGCGGTTGCTCAAAGTCAGAATCATGCTTAAACCACCAATCAGGCATTGTACTGCCACCATCATCCCATCCATCAGTATATCCTCCGCCATAACAAGCTATATAGACACCTTCGTTTGTCTCGAAACCTAGATGCTCACACCATGCACCATAGATAGTCAATCGTCCCTCCCCTAGATGGTATTCATCAGAAGAATGACTATGCTTCACAAGAATTTGGCTACCATCCTTCGGCGCTGATTCTATCGGCAACCACCCACCGCCTAGATGCGGCTTTAGGGCTTCTTTAACACCTCTTATGGCCGCCCGAACATTATCTAAGTTTGCATCTATACCTACAAAATCTGGTGTAGAAATATAGCCTGTACAGTCATGTATAGTTTCGAGCTGATTAAACATAATTTCCAAATCATCCAAAGCACCCACCAACTCCGCATCGTTAAGGGGGTGCTGGGATGGGGTGGCGCGGGTGCTTTTCGTTGTGTAATTTGTACCATAACGGGCATTAAACTCGCGCAACTTTCCGTCTATAAAGGTCTCTGTGTTATCTGTCATTTTTTTCATCCTATATATTGCGAGGGAATCTTCTGTATCACCCCTCCTTTGGTTACTCTAATCACCACCTCTTCCGTGTGGATTAATATCCCGCAGCGCTTGCATCTCCGGCGGCGTAATGGCAAACCATCATCCATCTTTTCGGTTTGCACGACTTCGGTTTCAGTATGTAGGCAGTTCATTAAAAATCCCCCCTAACCTTAAAACACGACATGCATATAGCCTTCAAGTGCGTCATGTACATTGTATAATCACCGCACTCACAAGGGATTGGCGCATCTCCGTCTATCGCGACCTCAGTATCACTCATTTCAGAATCATCTAACATTCGGTAGGTGTTTAGGTCTATGATTTCTGCTGTCATTTTAACCGATCCACCTTATTTAGAAGGTTATTTAATATGGATTTAGTTTCTTCAAGCCTACGTATTTGCCAAAAAATTACTAGGCAAGGCGGCCCAGCGAATACTAGTAAAAGTAAAATCGCTAACGCTAAGGTTCCAATGCTCATTTATCCATCTCGCTTCTAACTTTGTTTTTCCGTGCTTCGGTTCTTATACCGTTATAGTCGATGTCATCACTGCTATGGTAAATCCATTCCGATACATCCGCCTTACTGCTCTTGCACCCTGTGAGGGCTAGTAAAAGCAATATTGCGAGGACGTATAGGGCGGCTTTCATTTAGTCATCAATAACTTGCGGCTTGCTCACGACATCAATGTCGTTAGCAGATTTGATCGCTATTTTTACTCGTTCGCCTTTGTGGGTGGCGCGGTTGAAGTAAACATCAAAGTTTTTATCAAGCGCCCAACGAAAGCTGCTTAAACCCTCCTCAACAGAAAGATCGTAGCATTCCCCTGTATGGTCTGCATATAGATACTCAACATTTATATCAGCGCTGTAATGCGCAGCTATTAGCCTTTTAAGCGCCTCCACTTCCGCATCACTCATATCTGGCTTTGGGTGGAGTGGTAGGGCGGGGAGGGCTGCTGCTATAGCGCCATTGCAAATCATCCACACATAGCCATCTTTGTAAGATCGCCAACTCTTTAACGTATGATGTGTTTCTTGAGCCATTTCAATCATATCATTTATAGCGGGGTCGTTCAAATCTTCATGCCAAATAACCGTACATAGCTTGCCGTTGATCGTTTCAATAGTCGTTTTCATTACTGGTACTCACTGCAATGTAAAACCGATTGCAGCCCCTTATCATACGTTTGATCGCATTGCAGCTTGATCTCGTCATAATGACTAGAAACACCTGCATAAAACACCATATTCATAATCAGATTCGCCGCTAGAAATAGGCCGATAAGCGCTATTACTGGCATGAAGTTACGGTTTAGGTAATCCATTACACTTGCCCCCGATACATCATAGAAACGTCTTTCTCAACACCGTCATCTTCGCCGGGAAATTCAGCGTCAATCATAATATCGCCATAGTAATCTGTTACCCAATCTAAGAACAGCTTACTTAACTCATTATCTAGCGTGTCATTAGCATCACTGCCAAGCACTTCCAATGAATCGCGGTATGATTTTCCAACCTTATCGCTAACTGGATAGCTACGCGAGCGCTTTTCTAGCACCACCTGTAACTCTATTAGAGCTGGCATAGCGTTGTTGATGATCTTATTTTTAGTTGAGCGAACCAGACCCAGTATATATTGCCTCTCGGCTGCTATTTCTTCGTGTGTTTCAAATGTCATTTTATGCCGCCTTACTGTATTTATTTTTCACGATTGAATTATTTAAATCTACGAGCCTTACAACTTGCTCGAATAAATAGTTCTGCATGGGTCTTTCGCAATCTCGGTAATGGTGCTTTAAATGAACCCATTCCTCAATCAAAGTTGCTTTGAGCATTTCCAGACCACCCATAAGGAAGCATTTCTCAGATAAGAATATTACACCACCCGCCGCCTGACCTAGTGCATCATTTTTTAAGATACTTACCGTTCTAATCGGGAACTCATCCACCATAAACCCCGCCATTTTCACTGAAAATATAGCATCATTAAGAATCTCTTTCTGATATTCGTTAAGCGTAAAATCTACTAACGGCGCTGCTGGCTCATTGCGCTCCATGTAACTTAAAAGGTAAGCATTATTACACAAATCTCTATTAGCCCTCGCCACCTCCATAAACTCAAGGCTTGGGGAAATACTGCAATAATCGAAATCAATACGTGACTCGAACACCCCCGTATCCGCTGTTACAATACTCCTCAAAACCTCCTTATCAGTAACCTTCGCAATAATGTCTGCACATATTTTATATACTTGGTGGGTGTATTTTATTTGGCGATCTTCTGTTAAGTCACAATAACCAGTGGAGTCACTATAGGAATAAATACTTGGCATGCCCTCGTATTTCCAGACACAGACCCCTTTAGAAAAAAAGCTACCACCGCCATTATATATACCATCTGAAATTGGCAGCCTCTCACCTATAAAAATTGAATCTCTGGCTTTATGGATACTTTCAATCTCACCACCAGCCACCACAACAAATGTTTTACCCTCAGTGTGTTCTGGTAAAGAATTTATAACACAAGCGCCTCCACCTTCATCCTTAGCATTTGAATACAACTCTCTATAAGCCATCCATGGCTCCCATGTTTTACCTAATTCAGTGGTAAAAGGTATTTGCTCCCCATTCATGGTAATAAAATCAAAAGATTTTCCCTTTAGTGTTACAGACTTCTTACCGAAGTGCATAACCTCACCATCCGAATAGATAGAGACTTTCGCACCTTGGCGGATTAAAATAGCAATGGCATATTTTAATCCTGTACCGAAAAACCCTATACAGGAATTATCACTCTTAACTGATACGCCAAAACTTTTAATAAACTCAGGCTCTAGTATTCCAGTATTTTCAAAACTTATAAACTTCATTGTTTTCTCCTTGTTTCCTTAATAGCACTATATTCCAAAGATGAAACTAATGCAAGGGGTTTATTTAACTGATTTCCACACTTCTGCATAATCAGGATGACCCCTATAGCCGCCATCAATATTGCCATCTATGTCGCGTGTAAATTGATCTTCTTTTGACCAGTTCACCAACCCCCGTACAGCAGACTCCCGCCTCCACTTTGCACGATCAAGCTCTGTTAGCGCCCTATCAAGTTCACATTGAGCGTAAATAACCTCAGTCTCTAAGGGAGTAGTGGCGGATGAGTCATATCGCCCGCCTTTCCGCATAGCGCTAATAACAGCATCTATCTTATTATCAATCATTCAACCATCCCCCGTAATTCTTTCGCAATGGCGGTTTGTATTTTTCCGCACTCCTCCTTATTTCCGGAATGAACCTCAGAAACCGCAAGTATAACGCCCTCACTCTCAATCATCTCTATGGCGCGATTAAACCCAGCTTGGAATATTTTTAGTTCATTAAGATTGCTAAACTCATTTGGCGGTAAAGAATACTTCCACGCGCGATACGCCTGTATATCGTTAGGTTTTGTCATTGGCTTGTTCTCTCTTTGATTTATTGATTTTAGCGCGTACCCTTTTAAGTGCGGCAAAATAACCTCTTGGCGGGAAGTTGTTTTCTGTTATCTCCCACTCTATAGCCTCAAGAATACATTTAGCCTCTTTATCGGTCATATTTACATCCACAACCTACCCCTCTTTCTTTTCTAGTGCTTGTTTGGTGGTTGAGCCTATCTGTGTGTCTCCCACCATATCAGCAAGAGTTTCGATTGTACGTAAAGCCCCCTCCAACTCTGCAATACGCGCCATCAGATCAATAATCAAATACTCATACAGCGCGGGGCTTCCCTCGGCCTTACAATCCTCAAATCGTTCTTCTAGGTTATTTGTCATCTTTATCTCCTTATTGACTCCCGCCACTATATTCCATAAATTAAACTAACACAACAACATTACGCACTTGAAACTAATTTAATCCACGCTATACTACACTCATGACAGATTTATATAAAGAAGCCATTAAGCTTGGCGTTAAACCAAAAGACATGCATATATCAATTCAACCAGCCGAGCGCTATGGTGAGATGATTAACAAGCAAGCAGCGGATAAGAATATCCCGATGGAAACAATATATGCAAACACCCCGCTTGATCGTGCCGCGAAAAGCCGCTGGATCAAGAAAGGTGTGAGTGCGAATCTATCGACCATTGTTGCCGCGCTGGCTTATATTCGTGATCATAAGGGTTAGTAAAAACCCCGCGCCTATATTATTAAGCGCGGGGTTTCTTTTAGTCTAATTCTGGCAACATACCCATTGCCCGCATATAAACATCAAGCATGTATTCTTGTTCTTCCCGCTCTGCTGCTTCCAGCTTACGGAGTTTGATGATTGAGCGAAGGGCTTTAGTGTCGTACCCGTTGCCCTTAGCTTCTGCATAGACGTCTTTCACATCTGCTGCAATGTTAGCCTTGTCTTGCTCTAGTCGCTCAATACGCTCCACAATGCTGCGAAGTTGATCTGCGGTAATTCCGTTAATAGTAGTCATGTTTTTATTCTCCTTGTTTGACAAATACGCCGTTAATCATTGAACCTTTGCGCTTGGCAATCACGTCATACGCGCCTTGCAAGCAATCCTGAACGCTAGTGCCGCGCAATTCCGCTAAGATGATAAGCGTCACGATAATGTCGCCAATTGCGTCCTCAACCTCGGCCTGATTATCCTCAATTAAATATCGCGCTAATTCGCCGACTTCTTCCATTGTTTTTTCGAATTGGCTAGATGGCGTGGCTTTCTCTAAAATACCCTTATTGCCCGCCCATTCTAAAACTTTTTGTGCTAATTCATCCATTATATTCTCCTAAGTAAATTTGATTAAATTCGTGTTCATTCGGGAACGGTATTTGCATATTCCATTGCGCCGCCCATGCCCTTACTTTCTCTATGTTTTCCTCCCATTTTACCGTTGTTAGATTAATGCTTGTTTCAACTATTGAGTGGCGGGTTCCGTCCGGTAGTACCATCATCTTGACCATTCCGAGGACATGCTCTTTAAGGTAACAGTGAACCTCTTCAGGTGTGACAGTCGCGCCGCCGGATAGAAATAAATCCTGAACGCATGGAATAACAACACCCCAGTAAAACGCATTTTGGTTTGTGCTACGCCTCCCACCCTTCTTTATCTCAATGACAACTTTTTGCCCTTCCATCTCAATAAGGCGGTTTCGTATGCCTTGCGCTATGTTGGTGGCGATCTTGCCGTCATTGACTATGCTGTAGAACCTCATTGCCGCACCATCTGATATGCCAGCTTAATCGCCTTCCAATGGCTCTTGCTTCCAAGCCGCAGCTTATGCGCCATGTGTCCTTTATGGTTACGCTCATAATAATTAATCACGTACCCGCTTTCCAGCCCCTCCATGATGCTCGCCTTTCGGGTTGCATCACTTTGGGTTGGTGCGTTGTAAATATGCTGGTGCATGGTTAGAATGGAATTTCGTCATCTAAATCAGCAGGTTGCGAGGCTGGTGCCGCTGGTGCCTTGTTGAATGAATCCGATTGCCCGCCGCCCTGCTTTCCATCAAGCATAACAAGAGTGCTATTAAACCCCTGCAAAACGATCTCGGTGCTGTATTTATCGTTTCCACTTTGATCTTGCCATTTGCGAGTCTGCAAAGCACCTTCGATGTAGAGCTTTGATCCCTTGTGAACGTAGTTTTTAACCACACGCACTAGCCCCTCGTTAAAGATGACTACACGGTTCCACTCGGTTTTCTCCTGCCATTCGCCTGATGTTTTATCTTTCCATTTCTCGCTTGTGGCGATTGATAGATTGGCGATTTCCTTGCCGCTCTGGGTTTGGCGAATCTCAGGCTCATTGCCGACATTGCCCACTAGAATTACCTTATTAATACTTCCTGACATAATACTTACTCCTTAATTATCTTAACATTATCTACAGTTGGGAATTGACGCAAATCATCGAATATTTGCATGTATTTTTTGGGCAATAACTCACCCTTTAATAGTTTGCAGTAAAACTCCTCAGTTCTTCCGCTCTTATAGGTCGCAACAATAATTGCGCGTGTTTTTTTCTGCTGTTCCATTATAAAATCCTCTAAATCTATTGTTTGCTTACACTTCTTATGAATATCATCCATTGCGCTATCTGATGTTTAATGTTGATTTCTGGTATATCTTAACGCCCGCTAACTCACGCCCGCCATCTTTGATGAAAGCATTAACCGCCTTCTGCAAAGAATCCTCGGAAAAGTAACCGCGCAAAGTTTCCAAATTGATAGCTGGAACGCTTTCTATATCCCCTGCCCATGTTAGTTTCTGCGATGCGGTTGATCCGTAATTACTGCGAGTCCGAACTAAATCACTCGGCTTGCTTGTGATAGCGCCATTCTCAATGCGGTCTGCCACTACCTCAGCCTCCACTGCTGCATTTAACAGGCTGTCAGCGGTGTCGTTGATACCCGCGTTAGAATGTGCCTCCGCCTCCTTAGCTAGTGCCTCCGCTGCGATACGGGCTTGCTCAGCTAATTCTAATTGTCGCGCCCGTTCTTCCGCTGCTTTCGCGTTTAAGAATGTTGTTAGATGCGGGGTAACTTCATCAATCGATCCGCTCAACTCAATATCAAGTTTTTTCTTCCATCCATCAACCTTACGACCCGCGTCAAGATACGGCTGTTTTAAGGCTTTATGTGATGCGCTGATTCGCTTCTGAATACTCTTGAGGTTCTTAACGTATTCCGTAACCTCGCCAGCTTTTTTATCATCCGCGATCCCTCCATCTAATTCGGATGGAACGCTAGGCAATGCCTCACGCATCTTGCTTTCCGACTCATCCAGCTTTTGCTGCAAGACTTCTTCTTCTGTTGGGGGGTAGTTATGCCCCGCCGTTGCTAAATTTTCCATTTTAACCACCTAACCTTTCACATGTTTTGCTGTATTCTCTATCGTAACGCTCATTTACTTCTTTGTAGTTAACAAGAGAGTCGAGCTTATCTTTTGATTTCTTGATTGCTTCGTCTAATTCGATCATGGTCTCGCATGAGTTCATAAGCTGGATAAATCCATCAAGATACTTTCCAGCCGCTTTCGCCTTTTCTTCCGGTGTTGGCTCTGGTTTCCCTACATTGGTTTGTGCTTTATCATACAGCGCTAAACCGAATGGATTACCAAACGTCATGAGAGCACGCTTCATTGCGTCCGTTTCCGCCTCTTTAGACGCGCCCTCAATTGCAGTGAACAAGTCACCCGCTATACCACTACCGTTACCAGTACCTTCGCGCACAGTGTCGCCAACAGTGATGCGGACTTTCGCCTCATAACCGACAACCTCTTTATTGTTTTTGTTCTTGTAGTGACAAACCTGCTTGCAGTAGACTGTTTCACGATTCCACTCGCCAAAACCGAATATTCTATTTGCCTCCGCAATAGTATGCCATCCCTCAACATAAGAAAGCCCTTGCCGCTCCTTTACCTTAGTGGCATCAAGTGGCTGCTTCAGTAATTCACTAGCTGTTTTCCAGTCCATTACGCACCCACCCTTTCATTGTACATGCCTGCTATTTCACCGGCTAACTCCAAAGCCCTGCGATCACCGCAAAGCATATCATCTAAAATAGCAATAATAGCATCACCTTGTTTTATATAAACCCTTTCCCAAATAGCCCCGCTATCCGGTTGCTGCTCAACTTTCCATTCTTCTATTGTCATAGTCTCCTCTTTCCTTTCCACTGTTATTGCAGAAAGTGAAACCACAAGCAAGCACTAAATTGCAGAAAGTGAAATTAAAACGCTTTACATTAGTTGCAGAAAGTGAAATAAAGATAAGGAACAAAAGGAGACACTATGAAACTAAAAGAGCTAATAGCAGAATACCTTGGGTGCGATGATTTTGATACATCGGTTAGTAGGTTGAACGAGTTACGTGAACTGATACACGAAAACTCACCATTTAAAGCAGAGCCTGTTGATTTTGTGAAATGGGTTAAATCTGATAAAGTTGCGGCAAACGAATATAACCCTAATAGCGTAGCGCCGCCTGAGATGGAGCTATTGCGCCAATCTATTATGGCTGATGGCTACACGCAGCCGATCGTGGCAAACGAAGAAAACTCTGCGTTTGTCGTAATTGACGGGTTTCACCGTAATCGCGTAGGCAAGGAGTGTCTTGATGTAAACGAACGGATAAAGGGTTATTTACCGCTAGTGCAGATTCGTGATGAGCAGTCGGATGTATCTAACCGCATGGCTTCAACTATTCGCCATAACCGCGCGCGGGGTAAGCATCAGGTTAATGCAATGTCAGATATTGTTATTGAGCTAAAGCGCCGCAACTGGACTCATTCGCGCATCAGTCGTGAGTTAGGGATGGATGAAGATGAGATCTTGCGTTTATGCCAAATATCAGGGCTAGCCGAGTTATTCGCGGATGAGGATTTTAGCGAAGCATGGGACGTCGGAATTTTCAGTGAAGATGATGTTGATAGTATAGAGGAAGGTGATTTATCTGATGAATAGAGTTTTTCACACATGGGAAAAGTGGGAGTGCTACCCCGCTGGGTTTTATGAAGCACACCCTCCAAAAGAGATGACGGTGCAGGAATGTGAGGTCGCTTACAGAGATTTCCTTAAGGATGACGACTTGTTCGCAAGTGTTTTGCTTAAAATTATCACTACGTGGACGAACTCTTGCGAGCATTACTTAACTAACGATAAAATGAATCGTATAGCTTGGCTGGGGCAAGCGGCCGTTTGTTTGCATTTGGGGATACCTTCTCGTTTCAGGGGTGGTTATAATTTACTATCTGAGGATGAGAAAACTAAGGCTGATGAAACGGCTTTAGAGTATCTCAATAAATGGCGATTTATTTACATGGCTGCACCGCTGTCAATGGGTGAAGTCCAGTCACGCACTAAAGCAAATATATATTAAGGATTGTTATGAAAATTAAAAATGGAATGGGCGTAAACGTCCTAGAGGCTGCTAAGGAGAGAATAAGCTATACTTTTGACGAGTTTGATAAAATTGTAGTTAGCTTTTCTGGCGGTAAAGATTCAAGTGTTATGCTTCACTTGGCTGCGCAAGAGGCAATAAAGAGAGAGCGTAGGATTTGCGTTTTGATTATTGATATGGAAGCGCAGTACAGGCATACAATTCAGCACTTACACGAAATGCTAGATTGTTACGGCGATGTTTTTGACGTTCATTGGGTTTGCCTCCCTATGAATTTAAGAAATGCGTCTAGCAACTTTGAGCCAGTTTGGACTTGCTGGGATGATGAGAAAGAGGCTGATTGGGTTCGCGAGCTACCTAAGCACAAAGGGGTTATCTCAGATCTGGATTATTACCCGTTTTTTGAAAAGGGTATGGAATTTGAGGAGTTTGTGGTTTTATTTGCTGAGTGGTATTCGGACGGCGAAAACACAGCTTGCCTTGTCGGTATTCGCGCGGATGAGAGTTTAAATCGTTTCAGGACTATCGCAATTTTTGATAAAGAGATGTATAACAACAAGAGATGGTCAACAAAAGTTACGGAGTACGCTTACAATATTTACCCTATCTATGACTGGCACACTCGTGACATTTGGAGGTTCCACGCGAAGAACCCTGATCTACCGTACAATCAAGTTTACGACCTTATGCAAAAAGCGGGTGTGAAATTAAGTCAACAAAGACTGTGCCAACCTTATGGTGACGACCAACGGCGCGGGTTGTGGCTGTACCATATATTGGAGCCTGAAACGTGGTATAAACTCATAACACGCGTAAATGGCGTTAACAGTGGCGCGTTATACATTCAAGAAACTGGTAATATAAACGGTTATAATAAAATCAACTTGCCTGATGGGCATACTTATAAAAGTTTTTGTAACTTGCTGCTAGCAACTATGCCTAAAGTGACGCGTGAGCATTTTACAGGGAAATTTAGATCTTTTATGAAAGGCTGGGCTGGTCGTGGCTATACTGAGGGTCTACCAGATTATGCCCCAAAAGTTTTAGAGGACGCTCAATGGGCACCGTCATGGCGCAGAATGTGTAAGGTTTTATTGCGGAATGACTGGTGGTGCAAGGGGCTTGGCATGACGCAGCCTAAAAGCGAAGCCTATGGAAAGTATTTAAAGATTAAAAAAGAAAAGAAAGCACTTCAAGATGGATAAGAAGTTAGAATCTAAAATTAGAAACGCTGTGAAGGTGGCATTTAGCCCCAGCACAGCAACCCGCGTGATCTGCAATATTGATGACGGGGTGCTAGTGTCTGCGAATAAAGAGCGGATGTTTCAGGTGCTGTATAAGGCAACGAAGAAAACTCCAAACGACTTTATCGATTATAAGGGGGAATCGTGAAATACAACCTCACCCCAGTACCAGCACCACGAATGACTCAGCGCGATAAATGGGCAAAACGGCCTTGCGTTGTTCGTTACTTCGAGTTTCGCGATAAAGTCCGAGAGCTAGGAATCACGGTTAACTCATTCGATTGCATCGTGTTCACTATGCCAATGCCGAAATCATGGAGTAAGAAAAAGAAACTTGAGCATAACGGGAAAGGGCATAAATCTCGACCTGATCTTGATAACCTATGTAAGTCAATCCTCGATTCCATATTTGAAGAGGATTGCCATATTCACGCCCTAACGCTGCTAAAGGTCTGGGGCTATGAAGGTTCAATAGAAATCAACCCATGAACCCGCGCCCTAAACACACATCACCCTACGCCGAGTATGGAAGCGATGCGGACTATCAAGTATGGTGTAGGGGGCAAGGTAGCGCATATTCTGGCGATACGTACAATGTAATTTACGCGCACTACAGGACTGCGAACAATGGCGGTGTAGGTATGAAACCGAAATATTCAGGCATACCCCTTACGCAAGCCGAACACGACACACAACACCGTTACGGCCATGACGCGCTTATGCCTCGTGAGTGGTGGGATCATCAAGTCAGACTTCATCTTGAAAGATGGGCTAAATGTGTTGCATCTGCTGCATAGAGTGATATAACTAAACAACGGGTGGCGCATCTGGCCAGATGTAGCTTAATTATTCCTCGCGGATTAGAGCGTGCCACCCATTTCAACTAACGCGAGGTAGCGAGGACTACATGAGTAAAACTAAAGTATGGATGCCTATTTATATAGGTGATTATCTTGCCGACACAATGCACCTCACAGCCGAGGAGCATGGAGCATATTTTCTGCTTATCATGCACTACTGGCGGGAGGGGGGCGCTATACCTTTTTGCAAGAAAACGGTTAAAAATGTGTGCAAAGTTTCAGTAAAAAAATGCGAAAATATTCTAACGTTTTTTGAAGAAAAAGACGGGAAACTTTACCATAACCGGATTGATAAAGAGATAGGCCTTGCGAAAGAAAATCAACAAAAACAGCAGGATAGGACGAAAGCTGCTACGGAGGCACGAAAGGCCAAGGCATCAACTAACGTTAACGTAACGACCAACGTAACGAAGACCCCTTCACCTTCACCTTCACCAACTACTGAAGTAGTTATTAAAAAAGATACTAACGTATCTAAAAAACCCGATGAGAACTTTGAGGAGTTTTGGAAAAAGTACCCCGCATCACGGCGAAAGGTTAAGCCAGATGCATTGGCGAAGTGGAAAGATGCGATAAAACGCTCACCACCTGATGAGATAATTAGCGGGCTATCAGCTTACAGCATGACCAGAGAATGCTTAGACGGATATGCGCCTTACCCTGCAAAATGGCTTAAAAACGAAAGGTGGCTTGAAGATCACGCCGCAGACCAGAACAACAAACCAAAAGGAAGCAATTATGCAAAAAATAGCCAACACACTCCCCGACCTGCTAACAAGTCAGACATTGCAGCCGAAGCAAGCGCCCGCGCCCTCGCTGACTGGGAAGCTCACCTCGCCGCTCAGTCAGTCTGATAGAGCTAATCTGGCATCTATGGTTCATGACTGCTTCAACACTCAGTTAGTCTATGGCAAGCAGCCGGAGCAAATAGGATCAGCGCAAAAGCTATTCCAGATGGTTCTAGCGCCTTACGAATTTGATAAAATCCAGAAGGCGTTTATCCATTTCCTGACGCACAGCAACCAAATGCCAACCCCTGCTGACATTGCAAAGCTGATTGACGGTGAGGGCAAACCTATCATGGATAAATCAACCTACATCGGGATCAAGGAGCGTATGAAGCTCCCTACGGAGTACATCATGCCGAAGGAACGGGAGTACGTGAAAGAGTATGAGAAGATTAATATTAACGGATATACGTTATAACCCCTTGCACTATCCCCACATCCATGCATAATGAGTTTAAGAGATGATACACAATCTCACCTCCCTGTTTCCCTAGCCCGCTGGTTTAATTGTTTTCCCAGCGGGCTTCTTTTTTGCTTGCATTGGTTTCAATGTTGTAATATACAATAGGAAGAAACAAACGGAGATTAAAATATGGAATTTGATAAAGAAATAGAAGTTATGATCGAGGAGCGGAAACAGCAGATTTTGAAGGAAAGGGAGATCACTGCTCTAAGTGCATCTCGTGACGCGCTGAAGCTAGAGCTTGCGGTAATAGAGGATCGATTGGCCGGGGATGAGTTTTGCGCGTTCGGTTGTATATCTAGGCCATCAGCAGGTCTTTATGATAAAATTGATGAAGAAGCTAAGCGCCGGATAGATGTTGAAGAATCAGCGGGGAGCACAAAACATGGATAAAATAACATTTACACTTGATGAGATATTCAAGCACCAGCCATGCAAAGATGGCTACGCTAAGCTAGTGAAGAGCTTGGGCGGCAAGAAGTCTTACGGCAAAGATACACCTATCACGTTAAAGCAAATCTATGACAGCAACAGCTATGATGATGCGCTATGGTGCCTACGCACTACGCCAGAAGAAACACATTATTTGTGGCGGCATTTCGCAGTAGATTGCGCTAAACAGGTTGAGTATCTGATGAGTGATGATCGCAGTAAAAACGCCTTAGTTGTTTCCCGCGCCTTCGCAGATGGAAGCGCGACAGAAGAAGATCGGGCTGCTGCTTGGGCTGCTGCTTGGGCTGCTTGGGCCGCTGCTGGGGCTGCTGGGGCTGCTGCTTGGGATGCTGCTGGGGCTGCTGCTTGGGCTGCTGGGGATGCTGCCTGGGCTGCTGCTAGGGCTGCTGCTTGGGCTGCTGCTTGGGCTGCTGTTAGGGCTGCTGTTAGGGCTGCTCAAATTAAATTATTAGAGGTTTATTGTCGTGAAGGCAAGCGTCCAGAGAATAGCGTGGAATTATTAGCTGAATTTATCGAAGAGGAGGATGCGAAATGACTGAAAAACAAATAGACGATGGCGGGCAGGCGTTTCCCTGTAATTTCTTTGAAGGTATGAGTTTTAGGGATTATGTGGCGGTTCAAGCATTGCAGGGAATTCTTGCTAGTGAGGAGTGCCAAGAAACCGGCGGACGGCATGATGTTGATTGGGGGGAGCGTAAAGCATGGATTGAGCGTAATTCTAAAATGGCCTATGCTTTGGCAGACGCAATGATCGAGGCTCGCAAATGAGCCGCCTAGCAGAACTCAGCGCCCGTCATGCGAGCTGGCAACAGGTAATTGAGAGAGACTTGCAACCGCACTACGATGCAGCAGATGTGATTGGTAAGATTTGGATTGAAAGTGTAATATGCGTTATATTGGCGCAAACAAGGGGATTGAAATGAAAACACGAATTAAAGAATTTGATGGTGGATTTATTCCGGAAGTTAAAAGATTTATGTGCGGCTGGCGTGGCTTAAGCGCCACTTGCGATTATGCATATCGTAATGCGGAAAATCAAGCTGACTATTGCAGGCATGTCACAAAAGAATCCGCACAAAAGACATTAGATAAATACATAGCAATGCAGGATCTGACAAAATGAACGTAACAGAATTAGAAAAGAAACACGCCGAACTTGGCGAGGAAATCAAACGATTTAAGGAACAAGGTGAGGGTCATCCTGATGTGTTTACGCCTGTTAATTCAAGCGATCAGATTTATTGTATCGATCAAGACATCTGCACGGGAAAATTTACAGCTGGCGGATGTAAAAAAGCTGGCGACCCCGTGAAAAACGTATTCCGTACCGAAGAAGCAGCACAAAGCTTTGCTGATGGTCTGAATGTGATTATGGAGCTTAAAGCGTGTAAGGGTGCGCGGAAGTTTATGGCTGGTGAGGAAAATTGGACGATTAGAGTAGTGGGTGGTGAAGTATCTTTGGAATATTGGAATAGAACCCCAAGCTGTTGCATCTTTGCTTGCTTCGACACACGAGAAAACGCAGAAGCTGCGATTAAGAAAATAGGTGAAGCGCGGATTGTCGCGGCTGTTGCGGGGTTGGTGTGATGGGTTACATGCGAGAGTTTGTATATGCGGGGGCTACTATTTTATTACTTCTTGGGATGATTTTAAGTGTGTTAATACTCTTCCATGACTTAAAAGTGCTTCGTGAATGCAGAAGCCAGCACAACGTCTATAAATGCGAGATTATCGCGCAACCAGTGGAGAAACAAAATGACGATTAAAGAAAAGAAGTTCTTAAAGCTAATCGCTGCCGGACGTAATTACAAAGAAATTGCTGAGCTATTGGGTATGCACCGAAATACGGTTTCAAAGTGGCGCATTAAGATGCGGAAGAAAGAAAACCTTATTGAATCTGCAATGATCGAGAGTAAGCATATACCAAAGCCAGAATTCGAAGAGAATACTGATCCTATATGGAAGCGCTGTATTGATGAAAACTCCGCTTTTGGTAAGGCTCACAGTAAGCTGATGTATGAAGGCCGATTAAAACATCATAAGAAGCACGGCTATATGGTTGATGGTAAGCCAGTTCCGGTTTTTAAATTAATTGAGCTTGCGGGCGTTGCGGTATGAGTGTAAATAGCTGTTGACATTAGCTGTAAATCCGCTAGATTACACACATAGGGCGAGGCAATAAAGCCAAGCCGCAGATTAGAAAGAACTGATATGGAAAAAGCAAAATACACAATTAAAAAAGTACCTAACAAAACTGGCAAGCGAATGATGTTTGTGCCGCTTGTCAATGGTAAACGCTTAAGTTCAACTCTATTCGCCCGTAAGTATGATGCTAAAAATTTATTAAATTGGGCTATTCGCCATCACGGGCACGAAAAGCTAGCGGAGTTGGCAGTGTAATGGAGATAGGAAAGACTTATCGCCACAAGCTAACAGGCCAAGAAATGAAACTTGTTAAATATCGCGGTGATGAGGTTGGAACTTTTGAGGTAGAGCTTTATGAGTACAAGCAATGGGGAAAAGTAAAAACCCATAACATCGCTATTTGTAGGATTTCTAATTTACAGGAGCTAGACGCATAATGAACTGGCAAGATAAAACCACAGAGCTATTTGGGGAGGCGCGGACATCCGCACTTGCCCGTTTAGTGGGTGTAAGTCGTAAAACCGCAAGGCAGTGGATTAATGATCAACGTGACGTGCCGCAAAATGTGATTGATGACGTTGATGCTACTTACGAAATCTGGCGGGGTGATTATGTATTACGATGATCCGCTGGCTGCGGCTTATATGGCGCGAGAGTTCGGGGTTGAGTATTATACATACCCAGATGGGAGTGATAAAGATGATCCTATAAATTGCGATGAGTTTAAAGATCATGGTGTTTGTTTATCGGACAACTCAACCTTCTACATACACCCTGACAGCCTTCATATCTTTAATCCGCGGAGGGGTGATTTGGTTTATTACCATCCGATAGATTTGCATGAACTATGGTGTTGGAGCGAATGGGAGCCTTCGGATATTCACAAATCATTTTCAGATATTGGCGATATAATCCAGCGCAATGACAAGCCATTCTTTATGCCGCTAGAGTCGCTTGACGTGGTTGCGGTTTAGCGGTAGGATATATCTATGAATGAAATAGACAATCAAATAATCAAAGCAGCGGAAGCTTCCGGGTGTGATGTGGTGGTTGATGATAATTCAATCCTGATTAAATCACTGGATGGTATGCTGGTAGCGCTTCCGATAGGCTCGGAAAGTTTAGCTAAATCATTAAAGTCGTTATCATCGTTTGGTATTTATCTACAGAAGTGGGTTGAATACACGCAAGCGCTTAAAGCTAAGAAGCCAGTAGAAGCGCCAGCCGTAGAACTGCCATTGGCGAAAGAGTATTCACTTAAAGCCACAAGTGACAAGATGACTTGGTTTGATGTTGTGGACGCTGATGGCAATATTCAGAATGAGAAGCGCTTGCGTAAGGCAGAGGCTGCTGAATTAATGGCTGAAATGACGAATGGCTAAACTCACAGGAAAGCAAGAGATGTTCGTTAAGGAATACTTAATTGACCTCAACGCAACACAGGCTGCAATCCGCGCGGGCTATAGTAAACACACTGCACATGCTATAGGTCAAGAAAACCTTAGCAAACCTATAATTGCAGAAGCGCTTAAAAAAGCACAAGAAAAACGCAATGAGCGATTAGATATTGATGCCGATTGGGTGCTACGTGAAGCGGTTGATGCTGTTAATATTTTCAAGAAATCCGAGAGCCCTGCTTTAGTCTCAGCCGTTACGTTGGTGGGCAAGTTAAGCCAAGTTGACGCCTTCGCTGCTGATAAGGTCAACCACAGTGGGAATATTGGCAACGTGCCGCCCATAGACTTAAGCGCCGCAAAGGCTATTGACGATCAAGCTGAATCCGAATATTGAGGCAATCCACCGTTTGCAGGTGATACGCCATAAGTGTGAGCGGGATCTAGTATTCTTTGCGCGGTATTTCTTTAAAGAGCTTAAGGCTGAGAAGTTCATAGTCTCAGATCATCATTACGACATTGCTGATGCGTTACAGGATATTGAGCAAGGCGGAAACCTGCTTATCAATATGCCGCCTCGCTATGGAAAGACAGAGGTTGCGGTGGTTATGTGGATAGCTAGGGCTATTGCATTAAACCCATCGGCTAAGTTTATCCACCTATCGTATAGCGCAGAGCTAGCATTAGAGAATAGCTCAAAGGTTCGTGAGATTGTAAAGTCTGATAAATTTCAACAGTTATGGCCTATTGGGATTAAGTCGGATAGCGATAGTAAGGCGAAATGGTACACCGATCAGGGGGGCGGGCTTTACGCTACGCAGGCGGGTGGTGCAATTACTGGTTTTGGCGCTGGTAGTACAAACGACTCTGATGGTTTTAACGGTGCAATAATCATTGATGACCCGCTAAAACCTGATGACGCCCGCAGTGATCTTGAGCGGACGAAGGTTAACGAGCGCTTGAATAACACCATCAAGTCCCGCCGCAACAGCCGCAAAACCCCTATCGTGATTATTATGCAGCGCTTGCATGAGGATGACATGAGCGGTTACGTGTTGGGCGGTGGTTTGGGTGAGCCTATCAAACATCTATGCCTATCAGCCCGCACTGATGATGGCACAGCTCTATGGGCGCATAAGCACACGGTTGCTGAGCTTAACCAAATGGAAGCGGCGGATCGTAATGTGTTCTGGTCGCAGTATATGCAGAAACCAACTCCACAAGACGGTGATGTGTTCCGGCTCTCATGGTTCCCGCGCTATAGCGTTATCCCTGACTACAAGATGCGAACGGTTCATTCATGGGACACAGCGTACAAGGCCGCGCAGCATAACGACCCTAGCGCTTGCACTATATGGCGTGTTCGTGATGATACTAATGAGGCTTATCTGATGCACGCTATCAATGAGCGCATGGATTACCCAACATTGAAGAAAAAAGTTATTGAGATGGCTGGGCGTTATCCGCCTGATGCTGTATTGATTGAGGATAAGGCAAGCGGGCAGTCTCTCATTCAGGAGCTTAAGACTCACACGCGGTTGCCAGTCATAGCACGTAAAGCGCTAGCCGATAAAGAAACCCGCGCCCGCACCGCTGCTGGCACTATTGAGGCGGGGCGAGCGTTGCTCCCGACCAATGCGCCGTGGCTTAGTGAGTTTGAGCGGCAGCTAACGCTATTCCCTAACGCCAAGCACGATGATATGGTTGATAGCCTTTCACAATTCATAAACTGGTGGCGAAGTAAAGACAGTGATGATACTTATGCGGCTTTACTAAAAGAAACTTATGGGCTATAGTGATGAAAATAATATAATTCTGGGGAATAACATGACCGATGAAACTTTTCATAAGCCTTTGGACGCACCGCTTGAAACTCCTGTTGAACCTATTGTCGAAGCGGTTACGCCTAAAAAGCGTACTCGTAAGGCTAAAGTTGAAACTGTAGAGGTTAAAGCCCCTGAAGTTAAGCCCGTCATTTGCCACACTTCCACAGGTGGTCGTGCATGGTATCCATCCGATGTGGCGGCTGACTTGCTTGAGCAAGGTTTAGTTACTCGTATTGAGCTGACTGACTAGTGAAATCTGATTCCCAGATCCTAAGTGATTACGCTAAGAACGTAGGGCGGTTTCTTGAATCGTCACACCAATGGCGTAGGGAGTCGGCTCTCATGTATGCGGTTCGTGATTCGCGCCCCCTTGTGGATGGCGCTGTTTCTGGTGGTCACGCTTATAGCTTAGATGATGGATCAGCACACTCCCGCGGGTTAGGTAGTAAATCTAGCAACCCCGCTGTGTTAATGGTTGCCAATATTGCCGCGCCTTATGTCCGCGCCGCTGTTGGTATGATGACTAAAGGCCGCAAGAATTTTGAGGCATATTCGACAGATCGCCAATTCGGTGTAGAAGCTGATGTGATGGGTGACACAATGCAGTGGGCAACCACTGTTAGCCGCTTTGATGCAAAGATGGCTTTGTGTGTTGATGACGCTATGACTCGTGGCGTTGGCGCTACTGTTAGTTATTTAGACTTTACGCATGAGCAATATGCGGGCGGCTTGCCTGTTGTTCAAAAGAAGCATCACGTGTTCTTTGATCGTGGCGGGCGGGATGATTTAAGCTCGTCCAATATGGGCTGGTGCGGTTATGCTGATCCTATTTACCGCGATGACTTGGATGATTATATCGAAAGCAAAGGCGGCTATAAAAGCAAAGATGCAGGCGGCGTAAGTTTCCGCGAACAGTTCCTGCAATACTCACAAACAGAGGATGAGCAATATGTCGATTTCCTTTACCATTACTTCTGGCGTGAATGGACTACGGTTTATGATCTTGAGAATCCGTTCGTTACTCGCAAAGAAGAGCTAGCACAGGCGTCCGGTCAAAATGCAGCAGCATGGAACCTGCTAGGCGCGTTCGCTAAAAAGCATCACATTGATTTAGAGCGCAGCAAGGTTATCACATTAGATAAGGCCGCTCATAAAGACTTCCGTGATATGGTTGATAACTTTGAGTATCTAACTGGCTTGCGTATTGAGGGTTTAAAATCTAATTCACGCCGTGCACGTTGCTACTACCGCGCACAAATCGCAGATGGCCGTATCTTAGAGAAAAGCCTCTCCTACACACGCGACTGCCACCCTATGAATATCATGACGGCCTATTATGATCGTCAATCTGGCAGCTACTACGGCCTCATGCGTTCCGCTGCTTATATACAAGAAGAGCTTAATAAGGGTGTAAGCAACCTATCGACCTATGCAGATCGTTCTGCCACTGGTGGTAACATTGCGCTTACTAATGTTGGTACTGAGATGAAAGATGTCATCCAGAATATTATGAAGAAAGAGCAAGCGTTCCCTATGCCTGATGGCGCGGGTGTTGTTCCGCTTCAATCTGGTGACGCTTCCGCCTCTATGACTGGTATCGTCAATCTCATGGTTGAGTTAATGCCTATGGTGTTGGGTGTTCCTAAAGAAATCCTCGGTATGATGAATAACGACACGCCCGCCGCTAGCTTATTCCGCCAAGCAATCCAGCAAATGCAGATAAGCCTATCGCACGTGATGAACAACATTGCGGATTATGTTTACGATCAAGGGTGTATCTTTAGAGATATGACTTTCGAGATGGCACAAAACGCTGATATGATGGTTCTGCAAAAGATCAGCCCCGCTTATGGCGAAGAGCCAAACATTCTGCTTTCAATGGATAACCTCGCCCGCAACTATGCAATCCATATTGTTGAGCAAGATAAATCCGATGATGATCGTCAAGATGAGTTCATGCGTATGGTTGAATATGCTCAAATGTTGCCAGAAGCGCAGCGTATTGCAATCTTGCCTGAGTTATTGGAGCTTTCTAGTTTTGACGCAGAAGTTAAGCAAAAAATTACCGAACGTGCAGACGCTGCTATGCAGCCGCCACCACCTAACCCAGAAGCGCAAGCAATGGAACGTGAGATGCAAACTGCCAACATCCGATTAATGAACGCACAGGCCGCGCAATTAGAGGGTGAGGCCGCTGTATCGCAGCAAATCGCCCCTACGCGCATTGAATCATCATTAAGCGAAATCCGCAAGCGTGATGCTGAAACTGAGCGCACGAAGGCAGAAGTATCTGAAACCCGCGCAGATACACAGCGCTCTCTTGCACTGGCTACTAAGGCCGAGGCAGAGACTGCTGTAAAATTGGCGGGCGTTTAACAGTAGGAAACTATAATGACCGACATAATGACCGACGAAACCACCGAATCCGAAACTCCTGAAACTACTATTGAAACGCCTGAGGTTGAATCATCCGGCGATGATATGGTTGACGCTGTTACATCTGGCTTTGCCGCGCTTAACACTGAGCCGGAAGAAGCTGATCCGATCCTCGCTGATCCTGATGAAGTGCCAGAAGTCGAAACCCCTGAATCTGATGAAGATGAAGAGGAAACACCACTCCCTAAAGGCCGTAGGGCTAAGCAGGAATATGAGGCGCGGATTGCAGCAGAGCGTGAGAACGCAGCACTAAAGGCACAGATTGACTCACTCAAGGCGGATCAAGATAAGCTAATGGAAGCGTTTAACGGCAATAAAGCGCCGGAAGATAAAGACGCGGTTCGTGATGCTTACTTACGCGAAAAGGGTATTGATCCTGATGCGTTTATTGATGACGCTGCAAAGGATGGGCAATACACGGTTCTAAAAGAGATTGATGATCTTAAAGCTGGTGTTAGTCAAACTAAACAAAATGCTGATACTGCTTCATATCGAAATAGCGTTTCCACCATTAAAGCGCAACTTGAACCTGCTGTGATTGCTGACGTTAACGCGGCTGAATCGTACGTCATTCAGAATGAAGCCCGCCAGATCATGCTTAACGCGCAGAATGCAGGGCAGCAGATCGAACCGCAAGCCGCATTGAATCAAGCTAAGCAGGTGGTGGATCAAGCTATGTTCAGTAGGCACCAACAAGGCATTAACCCGCTTCAATGGATGTACCAGTATGCACAAGCGAACAACTACCAATCCACGCAAGCGGCCGAATCAGCACCCACCACACAATTAAACCCTGAGCGCATCAAGGAGTCACAAAAGCGGGCGGGTGCGCCTGCTATTGATGTGGCTGCTACTAAAGACGCAGCGCCTACTGGCTTCCAAAGCGCAGCCTATCGCAAATTCCAAAGTGAGTTGCGCTAGTCTTTAAATTAGTGTAGAGTTACAACGCGCACTAGGTTTTGTTGAACAGATTTCTCCCTAGTGCGCGTCTAGCCCGCATGAGCGTATTTCATGCCATAGCCCGCAAGTGCTAACATAACTTGCAGCGTTCCGGCAAACGATAGAGCCGCGCCCCTATGTGCGATGACATAAAGCAATCATTTATTTTAATATTAATCCACAATAGGAGATAGTCACATGGCTAATCTAACTGGTGGCGTTATTGCGCAGGGGAATACGGATTTTAATCTAACCCAAGCCTCAGAGCAAGTAACGCTAGATGTAATGAATGACCCTTACATCAAATTATTCCGTAAGTTTGGTATCTTTAATGATGCCTCAAAGAAAGCCGCCGAAAGGGGTAAGGGTGATCTTGTTAAGATGCCTAACGTTTTCCGCTTAAACTCTAAAGGCGACAATCCCGCCATTAGCGCTTATGCACAAGCTAAGACTATGGAATTTGGGCAACGTGAGATTCGCTTAGGTGAGTATAAAAACACCTTTGAGTATGAACGCCCTGAAACACTGTCTAAGCAGCGTGATTCTTTTGATATTCTTTCTAAGTATGATCAAGAAATGATGTCTCAACATGAGCGTGATCGCATTTGTCTTGGTATCTTCCAACAGCTTTGTGGCAACACCGCAACGTCTGTAGAAGCACCATTGATTGCGGACACTGCTTTCAACACCACTGCTGAATTGCTTAACCTTCGCCTCCAAACAACCACTAAAGCACCTACTTCACAGTATTTCGCTTATGGTTCTGCGGCTGCGTTGGCTAACCCTGCGGCAATTACTGCGACTAACGCTCCTCTAACCATGCAGGATCTGCAATTGGCTAAAGTGGCAATCACTCGCAATTATGCTGGTGTTAACCGTTGGGGTCGCTTGAAGTCGAATGAGGCTATGGCAATTTGTTTTGTTTCTGAGACTGGTGGCTTCCAGCTTATTAATCAGGCTCGTGCGGCTTCTGCTGATAGTACGCTATCACAAACTCGTTACAGTTTGATTGAGGGCGGCAAGAAATGGGAAGGTCTAAACTCTTTCTATTCTGCGGACGTTAACATGATTATCGTGACAGTTCCCGATGACATTATGAGCCGTGCGGTTCATGCTGGCACTGAGAATAATCTTTCACGTTGTGCGGTGATTGTGGGTGGTGGCGCGTTAGACTTCGCTATCGGTTCTGCTTTCCCCGGTGTTGATGGCCCATCATATAAACTACAAGTTGATGACACGACTGCACCGTTGGATGATAAGATTTTCATCGGTCTCCGTAGCATCTTGGCAGGTGAGAAAGTTCAGTTGAACGGTTTCGGCGCTAATGCTGGTAATTTATACGATCATGCTACTTACGTAATCGCACATAGTGCAGCTAGCTAAGAGGAGATTTAATCATGGCAGCAATTACAGGTTCTTTGGTTTATAAGCCACAGCTTGGACTGGTGGGTTCTACGGAAGTAGTTCGTGCTAAATTTACATTCGCAGCGGCTTTGGCCACTACGGATACTTACGACATTACGGGTTTGTTTCCGTATCCTGTGCAGATCAAAGGGGTTAAGCTCTTTGGTGATGTTATGGATACGAATGCGACTAAAACGCTAGCGGTGTCAGTTGGTAACAGTGATGATGCAGACGGTTTCTTGGAAGACATCGTTTTGGGTCAAACTGTCCAAACCTCTATTAGTGGCACGGGCGCGCTAATCGGCACGATCATTGACAATAAAGACATTGCAATGGTTGTATCGGCTAACCCTGCAACAGCGGCTACATCAGGAACGTTTATTCTTGAGTTCGTTGTTCAGCGTGTAAACTACGACAACACTTAATTAAGCGAGCGGCACAATGGCAACTTTGTTAGATATTAGAACGGCAATCAAAGGCGCTCTCATTATTGAGGGTACTGAAGAGGACGCTCTAATTGACAACGCCATTCGTGCCGCCATCCGCTTAATGCAAAGAAAACGGTTTTGGTTCTTACATAAGATCACCACCGTAACGCTATCATCAGGGGCATTGTCGGTCAGTGTTCCTGATGACTTTGCGATGATGGATACTGTTGGTTTAATCGACGGCACCAATCGCTACACTGAAAATAACGGGTTTGCGTTGCTTGAATATGATAACTTTAAAGATCAATATTTAACAACTAACATCGCTTATCAGGGGCGGCCTTTGGCTTGCTCTTTATTTAATAAGACCCTCTATGCGTCCCATGCGCCAAGCGCGGATACGACATTAGAGTTTACATATTACAAAAAAGATATAACCCTCCCTACAGCTGATGGCGATATGTCAGTTTGGTTTGATGAGGGATACGACGTTATCCGCAGCCTTGCTCAATACGTATATGAGAAAGAATGGCGCGGCAATCCCGATGCAGATCAAGCAATAACGTTGACTTATCAGAAGCAGCTTAAAAACGATCATCAATTCTATGAAAGAGGAGTTTACTAATGGCTGTTACTTTACCGCTAGGCGGAACAATTCCAACACCGTTCGACCCCGCATCAGAGGATGATTACGCGGCTGATATTAATAGCTCAATCGTCGCTGCTCAGGGTGAGACGATCACTAAGACGGTTGCGCAAGACTTCGCAGATCAAGAGTTAAGCCGCCCTGAGTTGAAGGATTATAGCGAAACACTGCAAACGCTATCTATTTCAACAGGTGCTGCTACATGGGATGTTACTGCGGGTAATCACGCGCAGATCACGCTTACGGAAGATGTAACGCTAACGATTAGCAACCCACCAGCTACGGGCAAGCTAGGCGGTTTATTCTTATTCGTGACGCAGGCCGCCACAGGCAGCCGAACACTCACATTCCCTGCTAGCGTTCAGGACGCGCCAACAGTTACAACTGCCGCAGGCAAGACTGACATTTATGTTCTTGTTACGCGTGATGGCGGTACTAAGTATTTCGTTAACCCGTTTCAAGTAGGGGTTGCGGGATGACTGCTATAGTATTCGCAGCGGGTGCATCTACGTACATTGCTAACGCGGTACGATTTGACGGAACATCTGACTATCTAAGTAAAGCCACAATTCTTACGGGTGACGCATCTAGTAAGGTTATGACATTCTCATGCTGGGTTTATAAGACAGGCACGGGCGGTGATTATAATATAAGCTCAAGCGATGGTATTGGCGTTAATATTTTCATTGATTCTAGTGAACGTATAAACATTAACGGTACTGATTCTGTCGGTGCAAACTCGCTTAGCGGGGTAACTACTGGCTCTATAGCGCTAAACACTTGGACGCATATAGGTATTTCGGTTGATATGGCGAATGCATCTAATCGCGTGATAACGTTCAACGGATCAGCCCAAACCGTCACATGGTCAATATACACTGACACGGCGCTGGGATTTGGTAACGCTAGCGGGCATATTATCGGCGCTGCGGCTGGTGGTACAGCTAAATTACAAGGCGATATCTCTGATTTATGGGAGGAGCATGGCGGCACTTACACTGATTTCTCTGATGCGAACACTTACGCGAAGTTTGTTAAATTCAATAAGCCAGTAAATTTAGGCCAACAAGGCCAGCGCGTGACGGGCACTAGTCCTATCATATTCCTCACGGGCGTAACTGATAGCTGGCACACCAATAAAGGCACGGGCGGCGGGTTCATTGAAAACGGCGCATTAACCACAGCCCCTACAAGTCCGAGTAGTTAGATGAAAATAGACTTTCAACCACAAGCTGGCACGATTAAAGACCCTCAACACACTCAAAGCAGCGAGTTCCGCTGGGATGAAACACAACTAGTGCATTTCCCTGATGGATTCGTCACGCCTATCCCGTCATTTTCCGCATCTGGCTTTAACGTTGGTGATGGCAGTTTATTCACTGGCACTTGCCGCTCACAGTGGACTAGCCGCTTAGAGGGTAGCAATCAGGGGGTTTATAACTTCTTTGGTACGCAAGGCCGCTTATATGTGGCTATCGGCGGGAAGCTGTATAATATTACACCACTTCAAACCGCTTCGGTTGCGCTGGGTAGTAATCCCCTCGCAACGGTCAATACAACAGCCGTGATAACCGTAACGCAAACCGCGCATGGATATGTAACGGGAGATCGTGTTAAGCTGTCCGGCGCTGCTACGACTAACGGTATTCCTAACACTGAGATTAACGCGGAACATATTATAACGCGCATTGATGATAATAGCTACACAATAACCGTTTCGACTGATGCCACTTCTACGGCAAGCGGTGGTGGTGCAAGCGTTATTGTGTTTGGGCAGATAGCAGCGGGTAATGAGAATCAGGACGATGGCCGCGGATGGGGTTATGGTATCTGGGGTTATGGTATCTGGGGAGCGCCATTAGTTAGCGCTACAGCTCAATCGTACCCACGAATATGGTCGTTTGATAATTTCGGCAATGAAATTGTGATGTGCCCGGGTGATTACCTCGCAGGGGATGGGCAGAAGGTCTATATTTGGGATGGTGATACATCTATTGCACCTACTGTGCTAGCTAACGCTCCGACTAATTGTAATTGGGTGAGTGTTATCAATAATAGTGTTGTGGCGTTATGTGAGGATAAGATCCGCATTTCAGAGCTTGGCGATGCCACGGTTTGGACGGGCGCTACCACCACAACTATTGACGTACAGCGCGCAAGCCGCTTAATTTCTTCACACAGCGTTGGTGAAAAAGCTGCGATTGTATTCTCGCCGGAGCCGTACTATCTGAGCTTTTCCGGTGGTGAGTGGGATTTGGTGGAACTTGGCGCACAATATCCTATAATGTCACCGCTCAGTGCTTGCCCTCTTAATGATGGGTTAATCTGGTATAGTGACAACGGGCGATTGTGTTATTTCAATGGTAGTAGTGTAGATATTATCGTGAACCGCCAAAATGGTGAGTTCTTACGCCGCCAAGTAAGTGCTGGGGCGCAATGGACTGCATTTATGATGTCCGACCCTAAGCATCGGCAAGTGTGGTTCTTCTACCCTAGCACGGGAAATACTAGCCCGAATAAATATATGATATTCAACCCTGATACAGAGAGCTTTACGCTTGGCGCATTATCACGATCCAGCGCAAGCCGACCTAACAAGTTAGATCAGCAGTTCTATATGACAGGTGGTGATGATATTTACAGCCATTTCAATAACACAACAGCCAGCTTTGCATGGTCAGCCAGTAGCGCGTTCTTTTATGTTGATGGAAGTAGGCGCTACAGGGTTACGGATTTAGAAGGCGATATTTATCAAGGCGATGACTTCACTATTGCGGTTAATGGCAAGTCATACCCTCAAAGCCCAACTCAAACATTCGCAGGGCGGGTAATGAGCGCGGTTCGTGGTGTAACGTCAATTCGTGCGGCTGGTGCCTTGCTGCAAGTGGCGGTTAACGGCACAGGTGATATGACATTGCGCGGCTTAAAGATCAACGTCACGCCATTAGGCAAGCGTAGGGGTGGCTAATGGCTGGTTTCCGTATATTCGGTAGCGCTGCAACACTTGATACAGTCAAGAAAGAGCGTAGGCGCGATGCACAGTTAGTGGATTCATTGCTTGGCAGGTTCCACACTAGCGGGGCTATAGAGCCTATCACACTTGCTGATGCTAATGCTGAGCTTAATAGCGTTTATTATTCATCTACGCAAAGCAAGTTGGTTTATAAAGACGCAAGCGGCACCGTCAATAATCTCTATTGATATTACGGCATTATATGGTATTATACGGAGGCGCGATAAGGCAATTGCGTTTTCTTCATTTCCTGCAAGACCATGCAAAACTTACAAAATAAGAGTTAAGTATGGCGTGGTGGGATAGTATAGTAGATGCGGTTTCTGATATTAGTTTATCAGATGTTACAAGCGTTTTAGATACAGGTAAAGATATTGCTGGCGTTGTTGGTCAAGTGGCGGGTGCGGGTGCTGATATATTCGGACGCGAACACGAGCGCGTTTCTGACTACCAACCCACCGAAGGCTTTGAACTCCTTTTAAATTCCGAAAACCCTGAATTACGCAAGCTAGCAGAAGCTACACTCGCACAAGTAACGCGGGCAGCGGATCAGCCTTACACACAAATGCCTATGCGTAGATTAACATCCGCAGAGATGAATGATACCTCCCCATTTGCAAGCACAGCACTTAAGGCGTTACAGCAATTCAAAGACTCCGCTGCAACTTCCGCCATTCCTACGGGTTTGGGTAATACTGAGGGCATGGGTGCGTTACCAAGCATCCCAGCGCAAGGACTTTCATCTACGGCTGAGGCTTTGGGTGGCGATCAATATAGTATGCAAGCAGGATTAGCGGCATTGGCAGCACGCCAAGCTCAAAACCCGCTTATGAACACTAAGGGCAATACGTTTAACGGTGTTTCTGATATGCTGCTAGATCGTTTTAATACTTATAAAGATGGGTACACGAACGAATATAGTGGCAACACTTTCAACCGCGATCAATCCATTCAGGATATAGGGCAAGCGATGCAGAGCGGCTATAACCCCCGCGAATTTGCAGGGCGTGAAGATCAAGCGCCGGATTATATCCAGCGCCTCGCTACTGATGCCAATACATTAAATTACGATCCTACAGGTAACTACGTTAGTCAGTTTCTTGCCCCGGCTGTTAAGTTTGGGATAATGGGATTAACGGGCGCGGGAATAGGTAGCGCATTAAGTGGCGCGGCTGGGTTAGGCTCAGGTGCGGGTGCTTTAATAGAAGAGGGCGCTAATTATGGCCTGAATCAAGCGGTAGGGGCGACACGATAATGGCGAATCAATTCACACAGCAGCAGATTGAAAGCATCCTCGGTTTACAAGCGGGGCAAGCTCAAGGCGGGTACGCGCAGAACCTAATAAACAATGATCCGGCGGCGGCGGCAAAGTATCAAAACGCTATCACAGCGCAAACACAAGCGCCTTATGGGACGCCTAACTTTAATAACGGTGTTCGTCCTACGCAAATCGAAGAGCAGAACGTCTGGGAGCGCACAGCCTTAGAGCAAATGGGCAGAGGTGCACCACAAATCAACTCAGGCCAGTACCGTGACCCCTATGCAGACCAGCTATTGCAGCAAGCGGGTGGCTATGCAGGGCAAGCGGCTGATATCATTGGCGGCGCTTCTCAGGGTATTAATCAGGCTGATATTGAATCATTCTACAACCCCTACCAGCAGCAAGTTGTTGACACTACCCTTGCCGGATTGACAAGGGAGGGTGAAGATTTACGCGCTAAAATGCTATCTAACCTTGGCACACGCGGTGCGGCTTCTTTTGGTAGTAGTATAACATCAGATCGCATGAACGACCTGCAGCGTGATTTAACGGCTGACCGTGGAAACACTCAGGCTCGCTTGCAGTATCAGGGCTATAATGACGCAGTCAGCAATGCGTTCCAGAATCAGCAATCTATGCAGCAGGGCGGATCAACACTTGGCGGGCTGGCTTCCAACCTTGGCGGACTAGCTACACGCTCGCAAGATATTGGCACGAATGCTTTCAATCAGGGTTTACAGCAATCTAACCTCACTATGACGGGGCAGGATCGTCAATTGCAAGCAGGTCAAACACAGCGCGATTACAATCAAGGCGTTGCGGATGTTGCTTACAATGATTACTACGCTCAACAGCAGTACCCACTCACGCAAGCGCAGAACACCAGCAACCTAGTCACCGGATTAAGCGGCAAGGGAACGTATAACAATTACAGCGTCCCTAGTGGCACAGGGCAGTTGCTTTCTGGTATATCAGCAGCGGGTAATATTATAGGCGGTATTGGTGGGCAACCAGCGCAAGCACCACAGCCGCAAAACGTACCTACTACTCCGCAACAACGTGCATTTGTGAGTTAAATTATGAACGAATTACTCTCAGGATTATCGAACATGGCGCAATCAGCGTCCAATTACGCGAACTCGCCACAAGGCCGCCGCCGCATTGATACGGCTTTCGGTACACCTTCCGACTTGCGTGAGAATCTACAGCGTGAGGATGTGAGATACGATCAGCAGATTGCAGCCGATGAGGCAAAGAGCAAGGCTGAGATTATTCGTCAGCAGTTGCCCGCGCTAATATCGCAGGTGGATGTCGGCAATCCTACCGCCTCGCTTGGCATGTTAATGCAGAGCGGCCTTCCCTTAGATGCGGCGCAAAAAGTCATAGCGGTTGCTCAGAAGCAAGCGCAGCAGGAGAGTTTAGACAAAGATCGTCAAGCTATGCAAAATCTATTCTCTGGTGGTGGAGTTGGCGCAGAAGGCGGCGGATTGGGTGGCCTAACAGAGCAACAACTAATGATTATGTCTACTAATCCTAAATTCGCCAAAACAGCGGAACTGGGAATGAAGCGATTAGACGCGGCTCGTAAACGTGAAGCCGAAGAGGCTGAGATTGATTCAGTTACTCAAGTTAAATCATTGCAAGCACAGCAGGTAATTGATGCAGCGGAATCTCTAAAAAGCCATAAAGGTTTCGAAGGAGCGGTAGGCGCGAAAAACCAGAATTATTTATTCGGATTAAAAGATAAGCCATTTAAAGGTACGGATGAGGCTGGATTTGAAGCATTAAAGGATCAAGTGCAGGGGAAAGTATTCCTACAGGGTTATGAGATGCTTAAAGGCGGCGGGCCGATCACAGATATTGAAGGCTCTAAGGCTGAGAAAGCGCTTGCCCGAATTGATACAGCTCAGAATGAAGATGACTTCATTAAAGGTGTTGATGATTTTGTCGAAGCGGTTCGAGCTGGCGCTGAGAAGTTAGGGTTGGAAGTAAAGGCACCACCAGCTAAGGGTGGCACCTCTACCCCAACAGCCGCAGAAGCCCGCGCAGAATTGGCACGCAGAAAGGCAGCTAGCGGTGGTTGATTTCAGTAAATATTCAGACAAAGAACTAGCCGCGATTGCGGGCGAATCACCGCAAGAATCGGGTGATGCGCTAGGCGTGCTCGCTCGCACAGGACGGGCGGCGGCTGGTGGGTTAGCTGGTATGGCTGGGATTGTTGCAGACCCACTAACCTATGGCTTAAGCGCGGCTGAGGAGGCTATAACAGGCCGTGAAATACAAAACAAGCCATTACGTCAAAGCGTATTAGAGGGCTACGATGAGATGACGGGTGGTGCGGGATTGCCGCGTAATCAGCTTGAGCGTGTTGTTCAGTCTGGTGGCGAGGCTCTAACTGGTGGTGGTTTGTTCGCAAAAACCCCCGCAGCTATGAAAACCGCTACCGACCTAGTTTCGCAAATCGGCTCAGGTGCCGCTGCACAATGGGCTGCGGAAAACAGTGATAACCCCTTAGCGCCTATTGCTGCAGGTATCGTGGGTGCTGTTGCGCCGCAAGCGATTGCATCACTCCCAAAGGCTGCGACTAAATTGACCGCCAAGAGTTTAGGCGTTAATCCTGAAAAAGTGGCGCAGCTTGAGCAGGCGGGGTTGCCCGTTAACGTGCCAGCGGCAAGCACCTCGCCAATGATTAAGCGTGCGGCTAACCAAATGGCGGAATTGCCGGGCGGTAAAGTTCTACAAAAGAGCATGGACACTGCATTTAAAGATGCGGATGATGCTATTAAGCAGCTCGGGTACACCGGCACCACTAAGCCAGTAGACGCTGGCACGACCATCAATAAGGCTTTCACGCGCTGGAAAGATGATTCCTTAAAGGCGTTTAAGAATGTTGACGAACAGTTGAAACAAGTTGTTCCTGATGATGCTAGTGTTGACGTTGTTGCCGCGCTAGAGTCATCGGCTAAAGATATTATCTATAAAAAAGGGCTAACACCTCGCCAAATGGAAGATCGTTTGAGTGATCCTGCGGTTATTGAATTGGGCGCTTTGATTGGTGATGCAGCCGCTAAGGGTGGTCGTATTCCAATCGCAGCACTTAAAGAAGCGCGAACTAAACTTGGTGGAATGTCAAAGTTCGACCCGTTAACGCCTAGTAAAAACACCGCTATTGCAGAGCGATCTTACGGGGCTCTTTCTAAGATACTTGAAGACGCAGCCGATCAGGTTGGCGGGAAAGCCGCGAAAGAGCTTTTCCAAAAGCGCAATAAATTATACGCACGTTTTGCTGATGAGAATAAAAACTACGTTGCCAAGCTACAAAAGAAGCTAGGTGATAACCCTGAATCTATTTGGAGCAACTTAACGTCAGGTAATAAACTGGGCGCGTCTAATGCAAAGCGCACACTCGCAAAGCTCAATGCAGATGAAATAGATACAGTCCGCGATGCGCTGATCTACCAAAACGGCGGCGCTGATAACTTTCAGGTTGGGAAATGGGCGAACTCTTATCGCAGTATGAGTGATGACGCAAAGAGCGCCTTCTTTATCGGCAAGCCTGATCTGAAAAAAGCTCATGATGCGCTTGTCGTAGGGTTAGATAATTATCAAGATGTAGGGCGCTTCGCAAACTTTAGCGGAACAACGCCTGCTGCAATAAATCCGCTTGTTAAGGTGGCGGCTGGCGGTGGTGCGGGTGCTGCTACGTTATTCGGACTTATTACTGGAACCGTAAGCCTCCCCGCTGTTTTGGGCACTGCTGTGGGCGCGTACGGCATCAACCGCGCAATGTCGGGAATGCTCGCAAGTCCGAAATACACGAAGCTACTAGCCAAAGCGCTGACAGAATCATCTAAGAACCCGCAGAAATACAACAAGGCTATTGCACGTGCGCTTACTGCGAATGGCGCGAGCGAGGTTGATGTGGAGGCTCTTATGCAAGCCACACCAGCACAGCAACCCGCGCCTAGTATTAGTAGTTTATCTGATGCTGAACTACAGAGTATTATTGATAGTGAAAACATCACGGTTCCAGCTCAACCTGTAGGCACCGGACTAGGCGAGCAAGCCACTATGCAAAATGAGGGTTTAGAACTGACATCGTATAAAGACACTGAGAATAAAACGACAGTAGGTCGCGGGTTCAATATGCAAAGCGGTATAGCTCGCAAGGTATGGAAAAAGGCGGGTATTGATAAAGATTTCGCGCAAGTGTTTAAGGGTAATCAATCTATCTCGCTGGCTGATGCAGACCGCCTATTCAACGCAAGCCGTGAAATTGCAGTTGATGATGCGTTAAAGGTTTATCCGCGCCTATCATCTATGTCAGAATCGCAGCAAACCGCGTTGCTTGATATGAGTTATCAGCTTGGATTACCTAACCTCAAGGCGTTCAAGGAATTCAATACCGCTGTTAATAAGGGTGATATGTCACGGGCTGTAACGCTTTTACGCCAATCGAAAATGGCAACACAAACACCCGAACGAGTCAAACGAACCGCTAATTTATTACTAACTGGAGTTTAATATGAGTACTGAAATGACAAACGACTTTGAAGCAAATCGTGCTTATGCGCATGGTTATGTGGATGGATTTAGAAAAGAATGGGCTTTCACCGCTGATGGCACAGGCGAAACTGTTACATGCTCAGAAACGTGCATCTTACAGGTCGTAGGCTCTGGCACATTCGGTGGCGGTACTGTAACGATTTCCTTTTCCGATGATGACGGATCGACATTCACGGCGCTAGGAACCCTTACGGCGGCGGGTAAGTTAGGCCGTATCTTTGCAAGCCAAGGCGAGCAATTCAAAGCTGTTATGGCGGGTTCCACTACGCCATCGGCTAACGTTAAGTTAATTCGTGTTGAGAGCAACAGTTAGGTTTAATCATGGCTATCTTGGAAAATCAAATTGGCGCACCCCTCGCAGTAGCGGGAGCAAAAACCATTGTAGTAGGTGACTCTATCACACGCCAGCTTGCGGGGGCTTATACGTCCAGTGATGGTATTAGCTTTTCACTTGAGGGGACTGGTTTTAACTGGGTGCAAGCAATGCTCGGTTATCCATTCACTCATAATATACAAAAAAATTATGGTGATAATAATGAAGTAACTGGAAAGCTCGGTTACAATAAGGGTATTGGCGGTGATAAGGCCGCAGATGTGCGCGCACGATTGCAAGCTGATGTATTAGCATTGAATCCCGCGCTGGTGTTCTTTTTAGTTGGCACGAATGACATTAAAGCAAACACCCCACTAAACGACATCATAACAGATTGGAAATACTGCGTAGATCAAATCCTCGCTATTAACGCTTCTTTGGTGGTTTACACCGTGATGCCAAGAAGTACGGATCTAGATTGGGATGATAATGCAGAGCGACTAGTTCTATTTGAGTTTAACAATTTCATCAGAACTCATGTTGCTACATTGCAAGCAGAAGGCAAGAAAATCGCACTTTCCGACCCGTGGGATAATATGCGTAACTGGTTCGGTGACGGTTATACAGCAGCCACCACCACCTTTAAAGATGGCGTACATCCTAACGTTAGGGGTGGCTATTTTTCAGCACTAGCCACACTGCCCATCTTTCAAGGTTTGAAGAACCTAGACCGCCACTATAAGAGCGTTTTAACTGATATCTGGAACGCCACGACTAATCCTTACGGTAATATAGCGCCAAACCCTGATTTAAGCGGTACGGGCGGCACCGTTTCTGATGGCACTGGAACTATTGCGGATGATTGGCGAGTTCAGCATTTCGCAGGAAGCAATAGCGTGGGCGCTGTTAGTATGGTTGATGCTCCTAATGGCGGTGATGGTAAAGCTATAAAGCTCACAATTACAAGCGATGGAAATGGTACTGACAATGAGCGCTGGTTAGTGTATCAAAGCAGTTACACGACAGGTGATGCAGAAGGTGTAATAGATGGCAACACATACCGCGCTCAGGCTCGCGTATGGGTGACGAATATCACTGGCGAGCTATGGAAGCAAACGCATCTACAGTTCTTTGATGCAGATGGTGATCGTGATGTTTGGGCTGGTTTAGGTAATAATAGTGACGTTCCGTTACCAGCGGACGATTACGATAGATTGTTAATCACACCACAAACCACTCTTGACGCAAGCGCTGATCGGGTTCGTTTGGAGTTTGATACGTACTTAGATGGCACAGTAGCGGGATCGTTTGATGTTTACATCTGGCACCCTGATTTTAGATATTTGGAGGCGGTTCCACCGTTGGTTTAGATTATGGCAGTTTTAGAGCCAAGCGGTGAAATTCCAATAGTTGCAGATAGCGTTGTTATTATTAAGAAGGTGAGCGACTTCGGCACAATTACTAGTAACGTGGTGATTCCGCGAAGCGATGTAACTTACTTTATTGATGGTGTGATAGATATGGGAGAGGTTACTATAGAAACCCCGCCTAATGGCGTCTCTATTTATTCGGATGATCTGAACGTAAAGGGGTTATATTCGACCGCTGATAATTATACGATGTT
>Ga0255047_10000283_pt1 | contig 40055 bp, 66 predicted proteins | sample JV7_2_1_MG_FD_183640 | JGI IMG/M metagenome (GOLD analysis project Ga0255047, IMG submission 183640) | Seawater microbial communities from Jervis Inlet, British Columbia, Canada - JV7_2_1 | ecosystem: Environmental > Aquatic > Marine > Inlet | place: Canada: British Columbia | collected 2016-10-06
AGAAAGAATTAAAAGGTCTGAGGGTTGGCTCATTATTTAACGAGAACAAACGTGCTGAAATGTATGTGGTTATTGCTAAACTTGCTAAGGGATCGCAAACCAGGATGAGAAGGAAGGTTAAGAAGATATCTCACAGGTTAAGCTCTTATGGAATTAAAGATGAAAACGGTAGAGCAGATTTAAAGCAACTACTAAGTATTGATACCGAGTTTTTAGACAAGAAGTTCCCTCCAATATATGAAGAGTCAGGTGATAAGATTAAGAGGGCTAAAAAAGTTCTTGATTCTGGTGAAGGTGATCCATTTGAAGGAATGACCGATGCAGAAGTTGAAGCAATAAGCCAGGGGGGTGAGTAATGATTGAAGGATTAAATGACGATCCATTGGCTAATGCTGCAAAAGTTGAACTTATTAAAAGAAGGCAAAGAAAGGCACAGGGAAAGTCTACATTTCAAGAGGCTGCTGAAGATGAATTGCAAAGAAGAAAAGACAAGAAGGCTGAATCACCTTGGGATCACTCTCAAGATTGGGAAGGCTTGGGTGAGTCATTTGCTGATTCACTAACCCTTAGTGGGCGAAGGTTAGTTGCAGATTCATTAGAAGGTGGCAAATCTGGTGATGATATCAAGCAACAGATATCCGAGTTTGCTTCAAGGCATCCTAAGACTAAGTTTTTCCTTGGTGATATCGCTGGAAGTATTGCTCCTGGAATTTTAATAGAGAAAGCTCTTGTTGGTGTTGCTAGAAAGCTTGGCGTTGCAAAGGTACTAGGCAAGTTTAAAAAGACCCCTGGTGTTGGTCAAAGATTAAGAACAAAGCAAATATTCGATGGAGTTAAATCCGCTGAAGAGGTTCCAAAATACTTAGCTGCTAGAACTGGAGCTACTGCTGGAACTGAAAACTTAATACAAAATGTAAACAGAGGTGAAACTGACAACCTCGGCACATCTGTTCTCATAAGCAGTATTGCTGGTGGTTTATTGGGCAAGGGATTAGACAAATATGGTGATAAAGTCGCTGATGCTGCATCCTCTGCTACTGCTACTGCTGGTAGATATGTTGAACCAATTACTGAACACGCCAAGAGGCTTATTCCTGGAAACTTGAGTAAAGCCAATAGAATCGCTGGTGAAGTATTTGGAGACTTGCTGCATGAGGTTAAGGGTAAAGTGGTAAAGAACTTTACTGAAGTTGCTGACAAGTTTAATTTATGGAAAGTCAGAGGTGGTGGCGTAAAACACGCTTACGAGAAGTTAACTGGTAAGTCTATAAGAGAGGCAGTTGACGATGTTGGTGTCTATGAGACTAAGATATATAACAAGAATGGTGACTTGGTTCCATTGTCAGATGAGTTTCCTGAGTTAGTTGGTGAAGCTACAGGTTCTGGTGGAATAATTGCTGAATTAGGTGCAGAGACAAAGCGTATAATTCAATCAGTTAACAAAAAGTTTAAAAACCGTTATATTGATCAAGATGCCATTGTAGAAGAGTATTCAAGAAGAGTTAGGGAATCTCTTAATGGTGTCACTACTCACGTATTAAAAGGTAGGAGTCGATCTGATGTTCACAGACAAATGGTTGAAGATTTCGCAGGGGAAATTACTCCATACAATCATATTACTAGAAAACTAAAGAAAAGGGGTGAGGATTTAGCTAGTGAGTCTCATAGGCTAACCAAGGATAGAGATGAGATCTATTCAAAAATGGTTGAGCTGAATAAACTTTGGGAGTCGTTTAGGAAAACACCAGGAACTCCAGAAGCAATAAGTTTTACCAAGAAGCTTCAAAAAGCAGTTAGGGAAGGTGACGCAAGGGTAAAAGAATTAGAGGCAAGTATCGGAAAACTAGACGCGGAGCATAAAATTGTCTCTGCTAAACTTCGAGAAAAGACTGTTGAGAATTTAAGTTACGAACAAGCCTTTAATGAAAAGAGACTTATATCTAAGCAAGCTAACAAGATCTTTTCTGTTGAGAAGATTGGGGAGGCTGGGGAATCAAGTTTAGATGCCATTCATATAGGCTCTGCTTACATGGCATATAGAGACTTGATTATGAAAGGCGCAAAAGAGGCTAGTGAAGGTGTATCGAAAGAGGGGGATCATTTCCTTCAAGAGATCACTTATCACATTGCTGGAAAAGAATATAGCGCACCAGCCCATATTGCCCTAAGTCATTTAGATGACCTAACTTCAGGTAGCCTTGGCGCAGTGAAGCATATAGTTAAAAGATCTAAAGCTGGTGCTGGCTCAAAGGTTAAAGACTTTATGCGCAACGCCAGTTACGGTAAACAGAGCACTCGATCAGCTTCAATAGCTTTTGGTGCTAGTGCGGGAACAGGACTTGGAGGACCATTCGGAACTTTAATTGGTGCTGGTATTGGTCTTGGGTTAACTGGGAGTAACACTTGGAACAGATTTGTCACACAAACGCTATCTCCTAAACGAGCACTTAGAACCATGAGAGAAGGCGTGACCGAGGTACAGGGCGTAGCCGCTGCTGACGCATTAATGCCACGTGACATTAGAGCCCTCTGGGGAGCCCGTGAAGCCGTTGTTGCTAAGTTGGCTAGTATGACAGGTGATGATGCCTCTGGAGTCGTTACAGACACTCTCAAGGGTGCTATAGAGTCTACTAACATACAAGAGTTCCAACAGTATATAATGGGCTTCTTTCTTACCAATAACAAAGCGTTTCAAGATGGTCACTTTGGCAGTGATTTTATTGATAAAGATGGCAAGAAAGTTATCCTTAATCCTGAAGAACAAAAGCAACTTATCAAGTCAACTATGAAGAGTGACCAATCAGAGACTGACAAGTTTGATTACATTCAGTCTATGAATAAGACCGGATATCCTGCCTAGTAAGATATGAAAAAACACTTTATAATTAAGCCTGAAGTTAGCGCGGAGGATTTTACGATGCTTGACCCAAGGCTTGTGGGAATGTTTGCCCACTTCTTAACATACGCTCTAGATCTAGGGCTTCCAGTGACCATTACATCTATGATCTCTTCTGAAACCCCCCGCGTTTCTAGATCCCACGTTGAGGGGAGGGCAATAGATGTTTCAGGTAAAGGCTGGTCACATGAGCAGGCTAAGTTGTTAGAAGGAAAATTTAACAAATGGTATAAGCCAATTGGGGCAATATCTTCTAGCACGGGTTTATCCAATGCTATATATTACCATAACGCGGGATCTGGATGGCATTTCCATCTACAGGTTAGACCGTTTAACAGTAAAACGTACGCAAGTACATGGGATGCAAAATGAGTGATGAAAGTAAAGTAGATGCACTATTAGACAAAGCAGATGAAGCTCTAGGTAAAGTTAAGCCAATAGCTGACCTTGCCTTTCCTGATAAATCAGACTTTGGCTTAGTTGAGTTAAAGGAGCTAGTTCATGCCCTTGAGTTACTTGGTGTAGCTGGTGGTAAGATTTGGGCTGACAAGAAACTAGGCTTAGACGACCTGGCTTCTCTAAAGGATCTTGTCGATCAATCTGGGGAGCTCTTAGAGGGCTTTAAGGGTTTAGACGATGCTATGGTAGAGATCAAGGATTTAGACGCTGGTGAAGCTGTAGAGCTTGCTCAGGAGCTTGTAAAGGCTGTTAAAGCGATTAAAGCTTCTCTCTAGTGGAAACAAGTTTATTAGTAACAACTTTAATGAATCTATTGGGGCTTTGGGGTACGAAGGAAGCAAGAAAATATGCTGATCGTGCAATCAAGCTCCAGAAGATTATAGATAGGAGTCTTGATAATGACGATCCGTTCGATATTGATGGCATTGAGTATGTCGCTTCTGTTCGTGAGTTGCGCAATTTGGTCAAAGTTGTCAATTCCACCTTTGCACAGACAGTATCTAAGGATTAATCCAAATAAACCTGGATTGATTTTCCCTTACAAGGAAAGACCTAAGTATAAATGGAAGAAGAGAAACAAATACGTTGATTATGATCTTCACGATGCTGAGACTAGGAAGTTATTAGCAGGGTTTGAATGTCGTCATATAGGAGAATGGTAATGGGAATGGATTTTAATGAAACAGCACATAACAAGATCAACTTTAAAAAGTTCAGAGAGAATCACGACAAGATTGATTGGAATGCTTCAAAGAAAAAGAAAGAAGAGAAGCGCATGGCTACTGAAGATGATCTAGCTAATATGTTGGCTGAAGTCTATAAGAATGACAAATGCAGATTACTTGATAGAGTTAAGGATATGGGTAATGTTCCTGAGAGAGATCAAGATAAAGAGTTGCCTGAAGAGATTAGTGAGCCTCAAATTGAAGTTCTGGAAGATGAGTAGAGGTAAGTCATATTCAATCATTCGTTAATTCCCCAGGCTTTAAAAATTGGATCATTCTGGCGGTAAAATATGCCCATTAAACTTTGCCCAACATAACCGCTTATGGTTCTTTTCATACACCACATAACAATCTTCCAGCTAAGTCTCATGTTGTGACCCTGTAACCCCAGCGCATGTAGTCTATGAAGGGTAAGTATCTTCCCATCAGACTTATAAAACCTTCTGGTAAAATACCAACCTGAATTATCAATTGGAGCCCAGGTTTTTATCGCCTCTACTACGATAGTTTCTTCATTTTTATTCGTATATATGCGTTGCGTTTCCTTAATAAAACCCACCCTATATCTGATTCTTAGCCATAGATGATCCCACCATTTCTTCTGGTAAAATGTAGGTCGAACCTTCTTAGTGGTGATCGCTGATACTATCATTATCCCCAAAAGAATCGGATACAGAAGCCACCATATACCGCCATGGCGGATAAGTTTATCGAATATAAATACCCTTGGCTCCCAGTAACGTCTAACGCTTATGGAAGGCAGAGGGAGATCGCAAAGAATACAAACGGAGATAACCCCAACATGATTATCGTGGCTATTATTGCTGTATTTAACATCTGGATAGCCGTTTGCCTGGAGGAATTTAACCGCCAATTCTCTGAGTTCTTTACTAATGCTCCCAGTATTATTGCGAATACCAAGAAGGTAATTAGCAAAATTAAGTATGTCATTATCAGTTGCAATGCCTTTCTCCCCTAGCAGACCACCTTCAGTCATCCACCCTTTTAGCTCAGTCACAATCACTGTTATCCTCGATTACAAGATCACCTTTAATGGAGAATCCTGCCGCTAATAATAATCTTCCCATGGCTTCTATTATTGCACTTCTGTTTGCGCCAATATGAGTTTCTATTGAAACTGTGAATAGATCCTCTCTAATTGATGCTTTAACTATTTCATCCATAAACACCTACTTGGTATGTCTGCTGTGATTAGCTCAACAACACGCTTTGCAATCTTCTCAATAGACTCCTGGCAAACTATAACCCCGTCTGTTTCAAGTCTTTCAATTGCCACTGCCGCTGGATTGTAAAAGTTGGTAAAACATATTGGGCAACCATGCTTATATGTTGTGGCGTTATACACCTTGCCACAAGCACCACACTCACCCACAATTCTACCCTTTGCCATACATATCCTCCTGCGATGGAATCCACCGCTCTATATGATATTTATATTTCTCTAGTCTTGCTAAGGCAGTTTTAAGAACAAATTTCTCCCCATAAGCATCGAAGTCTTTATCATATAACTGTGCTTCTAAAGCATTAATCTCTCTACTAACTGCCGTTTGAAAGGCATCGATACGATCTAGTGACTTGTTTTTCATCGTAATCCCTCGATTATATCTTCTAGTTGTGCATTGGTTTTTTCTAGGTAGTCAATGTAATTGCTGTTTACGTGATAGGCGCAATCAAGCCATATCCATTTATCAGTATGGTAATTATCCTCTACTGTTAGGAACATTTCATCAGCCCAACTTCTATAATCCATGCGAACTGGTGGAGTCACCTTTAGTGTTTTAGACTTCTTTTTAAAGAACATTATAACTCTCCCAGGTAAATGCAACTCTTTGAAAAATAGTTCTTGCCATGTTGAAAAGACAAAAGAAAAATCTTATCAAAAAATATATTGTAATAAACATTCATTCAAAGCTCCCATAACTCGATAATGATTCTACCTTCTCCGCGCTTTGCTTTAGCTTGCCTGTAAATAGGCATTTTAGGAATGTTAGTAATCTTGTCATCATGTAATACCCTTGCCTCTACCAAACCATCTTGAACTGATTTAAAGCTAATAGCCAAATTATCCCAATCCATAGAATTACTAGAGCAACGAGTGTACCGGAGCTTAACCCGCGATAGTGGCTTAGACGGGATTCCTTTTGACGATCTAAGTGCATCAAATATCGCTCCCTTCCACTTTTTAATCTCTTGGTATTTTGCTCGCCAATGTTGTCTTGAGTTTCCACCTGTGGGCAATCCTTTTAGTTGAATCTTGCAATAATATTTTGGTTTAAGAATAACTTTTGCTGATATAACAGTCATGGGCTAATTCTAACCCACGACCATAAAAGAAACAATACCACTAGAATGGTACTACTTCCGCAGTATTCTCTTCTGCAAAGTTCTTAGATCCAAATCCAAAGTTAAAAGTCTTAACATAAGTTTTATACTTCTTAACTCCGTCTTTCTCCCAACTGTCAGTTTTTAGCTCCCCACTAACCTCAACAGATGATCCCTTTGCAAGCAACTCTCCAGCCCTGGTAGCAGACTTACCAAATAGAGTTACGTTATGATAATCACGCACAGCTTCTTTCTTGACTCCATCGTAACCTCTAGTAGAGATCTGGAATGATGCTACTGTGCCACCCTCGTTTAATTTAATGTCACCAGCTACATTTCCTGCTAATACTACGTTGTTCATTTGCAACTCCTACGTTGTTCTCCCACTTAATTGTGGGCAGTATGTTTTCATTAAATAGTTTAATATATATTTCATTTTAGCGGGATCACCAGCGGTATGCTCTGAGATGTAAATACTACCGCAACCATTAATAGCAAGATACTTACCATCATAGATTATTTTTTCATCAATAGGAGCGACACCCTCTTCCATTCCAAGCAAGGAGGCTTCAACAACAGTATCATCAACAATAATAGTTTTCAGTTTGTTGTCTAGGTGGATCGTCGCCCCTATATCAGAAAGAGCATTATGAGCGTTGAGCTCTATATCGTATTTTTTACATAAAGATTCTAGTTTATAACTTCCTTTACCAATTTTCTTTTTATTGGCAAGTACCACCTTGTAAACGTCATAGATCTTTTCGTTTACCTGGAAGTTCTCAGCGTACTTGCCTTTTACATCGCACTTAACCATCCACTCTTCTATGAATCGCTGATCGAAGGCAACATTGAATCCGCATAATTGTTTCTGACCTGGAAAGCTATCTAGGAATTTAACAAAGTCATGTGAGGCAAATATTGGCTCTGGATATGACATTATGGTATCACGGGTGATACCATGGATTTTTATGGATTCTTCGTTTATATAAGTAGGGTTATGAGGTCTACAATTGGCTTCAAACTGACCAAGGATAGTATTGTTGCTATCAGTAACTATTGCCCCAATTTGAATAACATCATTATGCCTATGAGATAATCCAGTAGTTTCAGTATCTAGCCAAATTCTATTCATCGCAAATTACCTCTCCAAAGGTTTCTATCCAAACTCTTGCACCACAAGATAAAGGCTTGTCAGGTCTGTAAACAACAGTAGACTCGCCCTTAATTGATACTGAGTGACAATAATCATTACTCTTATAAGTTTTAACTGTTATCACCGGATTTCTCTCCCCGGTCTTTTGGTTCTTCTTTATTATGTGCTGATTTATGTGAATTATCTTTTTCATAACACGCCTTGGAACAGTGGTGGCAAACACCACAAGAAAGCTCCAGGTTATTAGTTAATTCAGAATAACAACCTGGAACCTCGCATCTCATTATAAAACTTTAATCGCTACTGCAAGCTTATCATCATCCCAGGCTTTTAGATCTGCCATTGTTTTGATTCCCAACTTGCCCTTAATCTCTTTAATTTTGGCTTTATCCTCTCCACCTTTAGTGATTAGATTAACCTTGGCAACGATCTTTTTGTATAAGTCGTCACCAATTGGAGCTTTTACCGTGGCTTTGCCTAATGACCTCTTATCCTTTACGTGGGGAAAATAATCTTTTGGCTTTGGCATTGCTACTGGTGCATCAGCCAAGCGATCGCCCTCAGCCATATCGCCGCCGTCAAACTGAGTACCATAACCACACACAGCAAGCGCGCGCCCAATAGCACCAGTCTCTGCTTTTTCGAGATGGTCAGCGAAGTGTTTCTTATCCTCTCGCTTACTACCGCTAGATAGCAATGAGCCGTCAGCGTAAATGTCAGCGCGAACAACTGAGTAGTTATCGTCATGGCTTACAATCTCCGTTTTGATTGTTCCGTTTGGATGATTCTCTCGAAACCATACCAGCCTCCACTTTACCTCTAGATAATCCTTCCCTTTCAGGTTGAGTATTGGCATGGTCGTGCCTTTTGTTGTTAACTTTGTTTTCGCCATTGTAATCTCCTACAGTTGAATATATTATTATTAATACTAAATATGCTGCTATTGCCATTAGATACCCTCTCACTTGTTATTGCAGTACATTCCATTACCACGATGAACACAAATTAATGTGTCACTTTCACAACGGAGAAGTAAGCCTCGCGAACCATTGCAATTAAAGTCGTAACTTGAATTAACTAGCACTTCCTTCACTGTCTCTTTCTCTTCTTTCTTCCCGCAACTCAGGCATAGTACAACTACACCAAGCAACATGACTCTCAAATTTCTTGTTAACATTTTCGATCTCCTGTTTAGACTTCTCCCTCATGTGGGTAGAAATATTACTTTCCATAATGATATCATCACTAGCTCTATTCATGTCTTTTTCCAAACACTCAACGCGCTCTTCCAAACACTCAACGCGCTCTAAGAGCTCGCCAACCACTATGACAACTTTCTCTAGTGATCCTAGCCTTTCCATACCATTTCCTGCATTTCACTTTGAGCAAGGTAATTGCCAGTGATCTTTGCATTTTTGATATTGTCACAGCCTTCCAGGTATTGCTTCATTCCCATGTCAAGACACTCCTTGCTCGCCTTATAAACGTAAGTATCGTGAGGGGCAATGTTGCCAGTGACAACCCAATAGAAGTCATAAGCATCGCCTGTGATCTCTTTTAAAACGTGGCAATACATTGAAGCGGAAAGACCATAGTTAAATCCACGGGAAACATTCCACATGAACTTATTAAACTCTGGATCTTTCGCTGACTTTAAATCAACAATGATTTTGTTTTCAGTATCAAGCCAATCTGGTCTGACTTTAATATCAAGCCCGGTTAAGCTACAAGTGGTAGCAACAGATAGCTCTGGCTCGCCAACTTTAAAAAGATTAGCAGCTACTGGATACTTAGAAATCATACGAGACATTTCTTCTACTTGGTATAACTCGCTTTTCTTAATGTAATCGTGTTTGTTTTTTAGCTCTTCCTTGAACTCTGCAAACAAAGCTTTACCAACTTTAGTAGTTAGTTTGACTTCTCTATTGTCGAACACTGGAAATTCTTCCTTGAATTTCTCTGGTTCTAACACTAGACAATGAAAAGCTGACCCCAAACGCATAGCATCTGATGGTGACTTTTTATTACCGTCTAGGTATTGATCGCGATACTTCCCCATGGATTGGAATGCGGTCTTAATAACTGATGATGATAAATACTCTTGGTCGCCGTGATAGAGATTATTCGATAATCCCCGATTGATTCCCTGCTTCAACATTTTTCTCTCCTGTGTAGATGGGCTCTTTTAATTCTTCAAGCCCTATTAATTCCTGTTCTATCTTTTCAAAATGTTTTTCCATACCTATTATTAACTGGTGTAAAGCTTCTGCCAAGTCTGGTCGCGTCACATGGCGACGATAATCTTTTCCCTCTTCTAAAAACTGAACTTGACTACGAGTAACCTCTATACCTTTATGGTCTTTTAAAACACTGGTTGAAGTTATTGATCGATCAAGCTGTTCAATAATACATTCGAGCTTTGGCATATCAACTGTTATTTCAACCAGGGCTTCGAGGTCGTCAAAATTTGCATCGGTTCCAGTTAGTTGATTGGCGGCTTCGACTAGCACCATATCTTTTTTCTCTGGCACTCTTCTATAGTCTTTATCAATTACTAATTTTTCTTTATCAATCCTTGCTTGAGTTAAATGTTTTCCTTTTAAGGAAACACAAGTCTCTCTTGAAGTTACAAAGCGCATTAATTCGATCTCTGTTACTGCTAATGCTCCTGAACTAATCATCATTGTTACTGGTTGTTTAATTAATTCTTTTGCTTGTTTTTGATATTCGGCGAACTGCGACATAATCCCTCCAGATAAAAGTGCTTGCAAAGATTAACCGAAATCACTAATCTTGTAAACCAACAGGAGGAAAATATGGAAGTCTATACAATAGATCAAGTAATCGATCTATGGAATCAAAAAGTCAAAGGTCAACACAAAACAGTCGTAGTGAGAAGAAGGTTCAAACAACCTGATTTTATGAAGAAGTTCGATGAAGCGGCAGAAGATATTAGCTCTCTACAGGATTGGGGTGTTATAATCGACGAATCCCTAAGAGTATTCGATGACCCATGGTGGGAAAGAAGAAGGCTAATGCAGGGATTTAACTGGCTATTTCAAAGAAGAAATAAAGGTGAAGGTGAACTGAATTGGGTACACTTTTACGAGCTCGCTGCCTCTCGTGATGAGAGAAGTAAACTCGACAATGAAAAGAAAGATCTCTTTAAATTATTCGCCACCAGTAACAACACGGAGAGTTTACCATGAAGCCAATACAGTATAATAGAATCATCAAGGAGTATCCATTGCCAATTTATCACAGCGCCCTTGCTTCTATGTCGAAAGATGAGAAGTCATACCTTGAGATGCAAAAAGATCAAAAGTATTTCAAAACTAGATTCAACTTTATGAAATCCCACAATGGTTTAAGACCTGGGAAAGTTCATATGTTAATTGGTGCTACTGGTTGTGGGAAGTCATCATTAATGAGAGCTATGGCAATAGACTGCGCATTAGATTCCAAAACTATGATTCATTTATCAGAAGAGAATGATCGTGACTACGCCTATGCAATTAATGTTCAACTTAACAATAAGGAGATATTAGATCGCATTGCTATCTACTCTGAAAAACACGTTAATTCGAAGCTAGGATTGGGTAGTTTAGATGAGTGGTTTCACATGATGGAATGTAGGATTGATGCCTTTGAGCCTGACGTTCTCTTTATAGATAACTTATCAACTAGCCATCTTTATATTTCTTTATCATTCCAGGAGCAGAACGAAGCTATTCAACGCCTGGTAGATCTTGCCCAAAAGAGACAAATTGCTGTCGTTGTCGTGATTCATACAAAAAAAGATGTAAATGACAACCATAAGGCTTTGATCCAGCCTGAAGATGTTCGAGGAACTGCTATGTCAGCATTAACTTTTCCATATATCTATGTATTCCAAAACTTTCGCAATGAGTCAGGATATAATCCAACGGTAACAATTAAAAAAGCCAGGATGCACCAATGCACAGGTTTTCGTTATGCGTTAGAATATAATCCAAGGGTTGCCACATACAGTTCAGATGCTAAGATAGATCAAGAGGAATTTAAACAAATGTTCCAAGACAGGTTTAAGTTGGATGATAAGCGTTAAAAAAGACTGTGCAGAAATAACTCTCCCTTCATCATGTTGGGAGAGATCTTTTAAATTCGCCAACGAAGTAATAGACACCAATATTGATAAATACCAGAAGCGAGGACAAGGTGCTAGGGATAAGATTATTGACCAAATAGCTCAGGGAAAATTAGCTGAAATAGCAGTTTCTAAATTTTTCTCTAGTATTGGTTTAACTGTGACGCTTCCAGATTTTAAGATTTATAGCAAATGGGAGAAGAGTTATGACGCAGACCTCGATATTCAAATGGGTAAGATCTTCTACCCTATCCACGTTAAAAGTATTAGCACTGACTCTGCTAGTCATTTCGGTCTTTCTTGGATATTTCAGCGTAGCGATCCTTTGTATTTTGCCTCTGCAAGAATTGATCTCAAGTATGATAAAATAGCGTTGTGTGAGACTCTGAGCCGCTCTGTGGTGCGGTTTTATGGTTTATGTAACCCAACGACCCTGAGATCTAATTCTAAGCCTCTGAGGGTTGAGTCTCTGCGTGATAACAAGGTTGCTCTGTACCACAAGGGAATAAGCGAACAGTTATCTCTTCTTCCTCAAATAGATGCAATCACCACCTTTCACTCCCATGAATAATATGATAACCTTTCTTATGTTTTACCTCCAAGTTGAACATTTACTGCTAGGAGAGTGGGAGTTCCTGTTCTCTACTCTTCTAGTGGTTCCTTCATTACATCTTTAAATAATTTATAACTTTCTACCCGATCAACCAGACTATACTCCTTTTTGGGGTAGTGTAGTTGCTGCCAAATGGCATAAATGGCATCCATGGCATCGAACATATCAGCATATTCGTCTAAACCATCTTGTTCCCAAAGCTCTAAAAATGAATCAATTAAGTATGTGATGCGAGCTTCTACTGGGTCAAATTCTTCAGTATGAATTATCTCGAATACTTTCGCCATAGGTTAATTATACGCATTAAATCCAAAATTAATGTGAACAAATTTACCCAAGGTTATTGTATATAGGTTATGACGCGGAGAAGCTGGCATTTACTAAACTTTACTTGAGGTAATTCCCGTGATAAAATATTCTTTTAAATCTTCTTATATAACCTTTTATAACAAATTACAGTAATATATCATCCGTTTTTACCGTAACGAAGTGAAGGGAAAAATGTATACTAACGGTAAGTACCTAATTCTTTAAGTTTTGTACTTATTGCACAGTTTTTATTTATCAAGTGATACTCAAGGGAATAATTATGTCTAAAAAAAGTCAGATCCACGCTTTAAAAACAGGCAGAACAAAAAGAAACTCAAGTAAACACAATCATCACGCTGCCGAGATGGTTCGGTTGACCGAGGAACTATACAACGGGAGAAAGAAACCTGATTATCTAGAGAGTGACTTGAGGGGTAGTGCTATGAGGAAGATGAAACTTGCAGGTTTTAAGGTTACTGATGAAACCCATAAATCCAAAACGTCTTTAAGGGAGCAAAAATCTATTATGAAAGGTAATAGTTACAAGGGTAAAAAGTAATGCCAAGTAGAACTCCTTCATCAGCTAGACTAGCCGCCGCCGCTGCAATGGCTGTCAGGATGCTGGGGAAGCTCAAAAGAAAGCCAGAGAAATATCCCAATCCTAACGCAAGGATGGCAGAAGTTGTGAAACGAATGGTTAAGAATAAAAACAAAAAGACAAAAATTGAAAACAAGAGAATATCTAAAGAGCCAAAAATCAAAGTAAATAAAACAGAAGCAAGGAAACATTCAAAAAACTGGAAATCAAAGAATAAGAAAATGTCTAAAGAAGCAAAGAAAGTTGACAGGGATTACTCTAAAGCCGCAACATTTCCAGGTAAAAAAGTATTTAAAAAGATAATGACCAGGAAAGCTATAGAAACCCTAGAGGAAGCACCAATTGGTAAAGCAATTATAAATTCTCTGAGTAGCAAGAAAAACAAGGATAAAAAGTAATGGCAATGTATAAAAGTACTTCAAAAGATGGGAAAATGACTCACTTTGCTGCCGAAATAGAATTAAAAGCACCTAAAAAAGTTAAAAAGAAAGCCAAGAAAAGAAGCTCCCCCAATCGTGCTATGACTGAAAAGAAAAGGGTAGCCGAGAACAAACGCCTAAACGCTAGAGAAGATAGGGCGAAGGCTTATAGCGAGGCATCTAATGAAAAAAAAGCCGCTATGATATATAAAAGTATGACAGCATTACGTGAAGGCGAAGGTTTATAGCGAGGCATTTAATGAAAAAGGGTAGAAAAGTGAAAAATAGAGAAAAAGTAACATCAAAGAACAGCAAAAAATTCTATAAAGAAATGGCTCTAAAGATGCTAGACGATCCGTATGGTTCGAGAGAATCCAAGCATAATGCTGAACAAGAGTTGTCTGACAATGAGTGGGAGGGTGTTCATAGAGGTCTAAAGAAAACCATTGAGAAGAGATCGCAAAGCCTTAAAGGCTCTATGAAAAAATGGAAAGCTGATAGGAAGAACCAAACAGATGAAGAGGCAAAGAAAACTCTCAAGAAATTTAAAGACCATAATTTGAAAACATATAAACTTAAAAGACTGTATCAAGACGAATCAAGCTCTGAAGAATATGACGATATGAAAGCCAGACAATACGAAAGAAAGAGTAAAAGGAAAGGGGTTTAATGAAATCTAAATATGGTATAACCAAGCAGGAGCTAGAAGATTATGAAGGATCATTTAATGATGGGTTCTATCATCGACCAAATATTAGAAGGGCTAAAGACCTAGATGCTTGGGAGAAGAAAGTTGCTGTCGAGATGATGAAGGCTCGTAAGAAAAAGAACGCAGCCGCCACTGGCGGGAAAAAAGAAAAGAAAAGGCTTTTAAGATAAAAGTTTTAACGCTTCAAAATTATCTCTATATTTACTAAACTTTGACCGGGGGTTAACGGTCAGTGAGATCTCATTCTTGCCCAGACCATACTGACCAGGAATAAACCAGAAGCCACTCGGAGTGATAACCATAAAAAAATCAATCTCACTATAGTTATATGGAAGAGCAACCCGATAAGTTAGAAACTTCCTCGGCTTGGTTGATGTGGTGTATTTGCATTGGATCTTATAAAAGATATTATCTTTCTCGGCTATCAGGTCATAGTCGCAAGGAGCATAAGGAAAAGAAATATTGTAGCCTTGGCGCAAAAGCTTTGCCCCAGTTTCAAGCTCAGAAGAATAACCCTTTTGATTGGTAGTTAATTCCATTGAAAAAGTATAACCGAAGATGCGAGATTCCTCAAATCCTCGGCATACTGTTATGCGTCAATCTCTATGATTTTGACAGTATCGAATAGGCATTGGAGTAGAAAGACTTTTTCTTTCCCAATTGATCCAAATATCCTCAAGCCTAGCAGGTAAGTAAAGAACTCCGCTTGCAATGGGCAAATGAAATTCCATCTGGTGTTGGGGTGCTTTTTGTGCGGTCTTAGCTTTATCACAGAAAAATATTCCTGGAAGCGTTCATCTGTTGCTAAGGTCACCGCTCTATTAAATTTTTTAACTGGAACGTAAATCTGTGGCATTAAAGCCTCTCGTCGTTATCGTGCCACATTTCCAACCTCAGCAACTTCTCGGCATATTTGATCTTGTCAGTTAGCAACCCAACTTCCAGGTAATCGTTTTGCTCATCGGCAACGGCTAACTCGTTTCTCATTGAGTTAACCCATTCCATTAAATTTTCCACTCCTGATTTAAAATTCATCTTAAAACCTCCCATTGGTGTAATCGGTTAATCTGGTGTCGGTAAAATTCCTAATTCTCTTTAGTGAGCCAGCTATCAATTGGGAATCAAACTTAACTCCAGTTTCTAGCATATCAATTAAGCCATCTAGCTTGCCCAAGGTTTGATCTTTACTGTCAATCGAAGCAACTAGTGCATCAATGTACATTAGCTCCTTAGAAGCTCTCTCAGAGCGACCAATCTTACCCAGGCATTCCTTATGCTCAGTCATGTGACTATCTGAGTCAAAGTATTCCCCGCACTTATAGCACCTAACCATTTCTTGGCTCATAGCGTTAACTCCTTATCTTGTAGCCTCATGTATTCTGTTAATAAAAATTCATCGTCACCATTGTAGGTTAGGACCTTGAATCTCCAAGTCATCTCACTGTAAGTTTGCTCCAATTCGCTGTTAGACATATTATTAATATCTTCGCAGATCATGTTAATAACATCTTCTCGGTCAATGTAGTCGGCTTTTTTGTATCGTAGTGGCATAGCGTTAAGCTCCTATTCTTATTGCGGATAATCCCGCATCTTGACTTATTTTGTTACCTTTACGTAAGTTAAAATTATTTCTTTGGACATTATAGCACCTCGCGTTGAACATTATTATTATATGCTGTGTTTTGCTCTTTCTTAATTGATTCCAGTGCGGATAAATTCGCCTTTTTAAATAACTCTTTTTTTAAAGCACCTTCCATGGAGTCTAGTGCGATTGAAAAATCTTCAGTGGTTTCGATGTATTCAAAGTGACAAAATTTATCATTAGCATGTTCTAAGGTGTCTCTGATCTTGGCTAAAACGTCACAGTATTCCGCGACTTCTTTGTAGTGGGTTCTAGTGATATCCAAGTCGCTTAATATTGTCTTATCTCCGGTGTATCTCATTTTAATCACTCTCCTTTAACGCAGTTTCCCATTCTAAAACTATACGCTTGTTTAGTTCTGTTTCTTCTTCCTTTTCACCTCTGGCAGCGCGCTCGTTATGCAAACGCGCCATTTCTAAAGCCCAGACATGACTTATTTTTTCCATTAAGAAAGATGATGGGAAGTGCCACAATGACCACTCCCCTCCGCTAATGACTTGCCAATTATCCAGGTAAACGCTGGATGAACCATTTCAATTGATTCCTTGCGCTCCTGATCGTAGTCAATGAACCACTTGCCCTTCCTCTGCGCCACCTTGTAACCCCAGGGGAGAAGATCATTTATGCAAGTTTTGGTGTGATTGGTCTTAAAAGCCCCTCGGTTAATTGTCACCTTGTCGCCTGTCTGGATAAATATTTTGGTATCATATAACCTGGCACTGATATACCTGGGATCATCACCAACTATAACTTTTAACCCTTTTCTGTTTTTTAACTCCACGACTGCCTCCCTTCCCAGAATTTAAGCCCTAGTAAAACTTCAGTGACAGTTAAAGCCACTAAATGCTGATTCTTGCTAACGAATGTTAGAAAGTTAATTAGATCCTTCTTACTTGATTTAAGTAGCGCAACATAATTAGCTTGTCTGTTGCCGTTTTTGATTGATGTACAAATTTCCATCATTGACTCATTTTTCATTATTCCCCCTCAAAGATGCAATTTTCTTCTTCTATAGCATCAGCAAATGTTTGGTATTGTGTTTCATTGAATTGATAAAATAGTTCCAAGGTACAGCGATCAACCGTGAACCTATCGTTATATAGTGGCTCAACATTCATCACCATATCAATTAGTGCGCTGTCGTTACATTCTCTTAGATCTTCCATTAATAATTCTCCTCTAGTGACTCGCCAGCATAACTAGCATCGTAGTAGTCATCTTGTTTATATTTATCTTGAAAACATTTGTCACACATACGCCCGCAGTAGATCCCATAATGATCGTCTTGGGGTTCAGCTTGACCTCTTCCACACTCACATTGATCTCCCATGTTACTTCTCTCCCATTGTAAATTCGACGAATAAATGCGCCGAGATAATGCTAATTGTTGATAAAACCATAATCATAATAATAGTAAACACTGTCACCTCCTAAGCGGTTAAATTATAAAACTTCTGCCAATTGCAGTAGTCATTGTTAAATTGGTCTAAGTCGGCTCTAAATCTGGTCATATCGTAAGTTTTAAACCAGTACGTTGTAGCTGGGAAGCTATGGTCATCGTCGCCTAGCTCCTTTACATGCACTTCGAATAACTCTCCATCTATGACCTTATAGCGAGTCTTATCGGCTTCTGTGAAATTGTCGATCAAAGACTTGATAAACTTACTGCCACCGTCATGATCTTTATGGTCAATTTTAACCAAATATGTCTCAGTTTCCCCGGTGTGGGTTCCAGCCTCAATTTTCTCCAATAGTGATAATACTTTAAATCCCATCTCTTCAATCTCCGGTTCTTCATTGTATCGGGCTAATTCCCGCGCTTCTTGTTCATCGTCTTTCTTTCTTTGCTTCTCCCATATAAGGGATTCTAATTCCTCGGCATCATAATCAATGCCATTTTCACCAACGCAATTGCTCTCCTGAATCAATATTAGTCGAGCAAGTGAAGTATATTTAGAGGGTGAATTTACGCTCATTTTGTTCATTATTTAGCCCACAATGTAATATATTTGCGAGTATTGATATTCTTGAAAGAGTATCCTCTCCCTGGGTTACTTGCCATAAACATCCACTTGCCAGCATACATATTGCTACTGGGATCAATGCTTAATTCTCCGCAAGCGATTAAAAGTTTGAATACTTCTTGTGCTGATTTCATGCTGTGACCTCCAAAGTCATAAAGTTAATAAATCAGGAGAAGCGTCAACCTCTCCCGATTGATAACCCTAAGACTGAGAATTGACAGCGTGAAGGTGATATTCAGCAGCAGTTAAGTTGCCGTCTACTGCCTTCATATAGCCAAGAATATGAACCAATTCATCAGCACTGACTTCTACAAATTTACCCTTTGAAAGCTCAGCGTATTTGTGTAGTTGACCTATAAGGATTTCTGCTGCTCTTCTGTTCTTCTCAGCTTTGATTGTTGCGGTTAGTGCTAGTTTGATTGATTTTGTCATTTGTTACCTCCAAGGTAGTTAATAGTTAATGTCTAAGGAGACAATAATCGATAAAGGAGACATTGTCACGCAAACACCCTATATAATAATTAGATACTGCGGGCATAATAATTAGATAATAGAACTAAATGATTGTTTAGTTTCTAACAAAGGGGAATCATTGGGTAATGAGTCAGAGGTACTAGAAGATATTGTCAGAAGTTTGAAGCTCAAACTGTTCGGGAAAGATATCACTATAGAGGAAGATAAAATGGTTAGAATGGAGTTATCTCGTGCCATATCCTCCCGCCTCTCAGAAGTCGTCAGGTCCGAGCTAACGCGCGAATTAAACCTAGCCGCCCTCTCCCCATTGAAACTATTAAAAGCCCTTAGAACGCCCGCCAGCCCTATAGAACGGGGTGTGGTGATTAATGAGGTGAAGAAGCGTAAGCCTGCGAAATCACGTAAGAAGAAGCAGCGCGTGAATGCAAAGCGTTAAGGGGGGTAGGAACCCTGTGAGGGGGCGTTGCAAGTGGAACTCACCTGCCAAATATTTTTCCCCCTTCAGATATCGGAGAGCAAATGAATCAAGTAATAGAGGGAGTTCGTTTAATTGGTAAGATGGTAGCCTGTCACGCTATTGCTGCGGGTTCGAGCCCCGTACTCCCTGCCAATATAAGTTTAGCCAAGGATAAATATGGAACATGAAGAAGAGTGGCACTGGGAGATACCCCGGTTCACCAAGGAGCGAATGCACCAGGATCAGTGGGCTAGATTTATCTACACTGTAGCCATGAGGCTTCAAGAGCTTCATAACCGCAAAATGGATTTCGAGTCTAAAGTACCTGTTGGCTCCTATGCTCATCGTGAGTACCTTCAGCGAATCAATAACAACAGAATTTACTATAAAATCTTGTGTGGTGGATACAACAACTACGAGATGATTAGACAAGCCTGGATAATGCACTAATGGCAATAATTGATATCGAGGAAGCAAGATTGCTGAGGGAGAAGGTAGAAAACTATCCTTCTAAGAATCAAGCTGCCAAATTACTTTTTTTCTCTGGTGAGAGTTTCGAGCAGATCGAGAAGGTAATGGGAATACCCACGGCTTTACTTAAATATAATGCGCAGCGAGTTAATGGTTGGGCTGTTGAGAAGAAGCGTGATGGAGCAACTGCTGTAAATTATTTTGTTCAATGTAAATCGAGGGCTCTGGAACAGACTGCTGGCAAGGCATTGCATATCCTCGCTACCGGGCTAGATGATTGGGCTACGATACAAGAGGCTGGTGGGGTTCTCAACGAGAAGCAACTAACTGCCGCTGCTAATATCCTGAATAGTTTAGATAAGATCCAAAGGCTAGAAGATGGTGCTGCAACTGAAATTGTGCACCGGGCTGGATTATCAGTAGCTGAAGCTAGGAAACAACTCGCTGCTGATCCCATGGCTTATGGCATTATAGATGTGACACCACGAGTTAAAAAGAAACCGATAGATGTTGGAACAATTATCACTAAAGAGATGGTCATTGAAAGGGCTAAAGTTGTTGATAAAGAACGGGCAGGATTAGATGATGAAAGACCCAATGTGTTTGGTGAAGAGTTTGAGAAGGGTAAGTAATACTCGGTCGTGGGGAGAACAACCCTCTGCGTGTCGTTTGTTTTTGTTTGTGGTTTTGTTTTTTTGCTGGAGTTTCTAACTCGGATCTCTCAAAGTAAGTCTATCTCTCTAGGTAGGTACACTTAATAACAAACCTAAAAGAAAGAAAGAGAAAACCCTTTCGGGTAAAAGAGAAAGAAAGAAAGGAATATTATATCATGGAAATCACGATTTGTCATATCGCACAACGCATCATCAATGAGATAGGTGGAAAATAGTGAGCAGAATGACTAATGAGGCATTATTATATACTGCTGAGATCATCAAAGACCTTACAATCTCGTGGCAACCTCATGCGGGTCAGGTAGATGCAGGGAGAGCAATATTCTATGAGGGGAAGACTTTTGTATTTGTGGAATGTGGTCGTAAGTGGGGTAAAACTGACCTCACATTGTATTGTGCTTATCGCGCTGCAATGACAACACCTAACGCAGCGATCTATTATATAGCTCCATTTCAAACACAAGCAAAAGAACTGACCTGGAGTAATAGTCGCTTCCAGACCTTCTTAGACGCTTCTGTACGCGATAAATATGTCTCTTCCATCAATAACTCAGAGATGAGGATAAAGTTCAAGAACGGCTCGTTTATCAAGCTTGATGGTGCTGATAACTACGAGAAGTACCGTGGAATAAACCCTCATTTCATCATTTACGATGAGTTCAAGGATCACCACCCAATGTTCCATGAAGCAATGGAACCGAATCTGGCAACATATAGCGCACCGCTTCTAGTTATTGGAACCCCACCAGAAACGGATAACAACCAATTCTGTAGATTGGCAGATGATATCAAGGTTGATCCTGATGGAGCATATTTCAATCAGCCTACTAGCACGAACCCACATATCTCTAAGAAGTACCTGGAGAACATGAGAGCTCGTTTACAGCGCCGTGGTGAGCATGATGTATGGATGCGAGAATACATGGCTAAACGTGTTAAAGGTGGCAGGAACGCGATCTTCCCGATGTTTGATGATACGATGATTAAGGATTACAAGGGGCTTATTGCTGAAATTAGATCTAATAGAAAAAACTTCGAATTATACATCACCGCTGATCCGGCGACTGCCTCCACATTTGGGGTACTTTTCAGTGCCATCCACAAATACACACGCATCGTATATCATCTCAATGAGCTCTATATTCGAGATACAAGGGAATCATCTGCTAGAAAGGTATGGGAAGAAATCGAGAGAATACAGATGGAAATTATGCCGGATCTATCTCGATGGGAGTTGACTTACGATGAAGCTGCCACTTGGTTCTCAAACGAAGTAATGGATATAACCGAGGGTCAAGTATATTTCGCCCCTACTAGCAAAGCCGCGACCAAGAAAGAGGTGGGGTTATCCCTTATGAAAGACCAGATGTTATATGGGTTTTTCTTTATGACTGAGAAGTGCAAGTTCTTCCGTGAGGAAGTTGAGAACTATATCAGAGATCAGAACGACAAGATCAAGAAGGTAAACGATCATTTAATTGACTGTTGCAGATATACCAATGCCGCGGCATACTACACATCGGTTACTTCAAAGGCTCCTAAGAAAGTTGAGTCAGGCAGGAGATACCATACGCTCGAATCCGATTGGGCTGACAACAATAATGATTGGACCACCAAATTACTAGGAGATGAATATTATGAATGAGAGTTTAGCTTTTGCCTTTAGCGTTATTGCGCTTATAATAGCGGTTAGTGCCTTGTTGTTGTCGATTTACAATACAATAGACACATTAGCCACAAAAAGAAGTACGCATCAAGTTCAATGGCAGAGCATCCCAACTGATGAGTTTCAATCAGCAGAGGATATGGCTAAGGTTCTTAATGATGAACACATTAATTATGATCGAGATCAAATTTAGGAGAATATATGTCATACGGCACAACTTTTGACGACTTTGAATTAGAGGGAGATCTTAACGAACAAGATCAATCCCCATATTGGACAGTGCATAAAAAAGATGAAGAAGAGAAGCTTAAGTGGCTTAAGATGGATTTCGACAATAAGAAGAAAATGGCTGATCCAAGGATACGAACATACCGGGAGCAAATTGCCCTGTATAAAGGAATCCATTACAGAAGCCAAGAAACTCGTGGTCAGGATTTCCGTAGGGATTCTGGTGACAGAAGTATCAGGAATCCGAAAATAGTTGTGAACCACACATACGACATGGTTGAGAGTAAGACAGCGAAGTTGACAAGGTTTCGCCCTGCCATTGCTGTTCTTCCAGCTAACATGGAGTACCATGACAAACAAAACGCCAAGCTAGTTAAGACTCTAGTTGATAACCGTTGGTATGAAGTCGATATCGATAAATACTTCCGCGATCAGCAAAAGGGTAGCTATATCTATGGTGAAGCATATTTGAAAACAACCTGGGATTCCGAATTAGGTCCAGAGCATCCAGCCCAAGAGAGAGCGAGAGAGAAGGGTATATCTCTTCCTCTCTTTAAGGATGGGAAAGCTGTTGAGGGTGAAGACGGAGAAATGTTGAGTATCGAGAAGTCAGTTAAAATTGGCGATGTTAGATACGATGTTACTTACCCAGATAGAGTTTATTTCAATCTAAGTGCTAACTGTTGGGAAGACGCAATGGATTGCACAGAAATTGAGTACAGAGCAATAGAAGAAGTTAAAATTGATTACCCAGAACTTGCCATGAGAATTAAAAAGACAAGTGGCACTAAGTTTGATTATGAAAGCTTTGAAGAGAAGAAACTAAAGACTGAAATACCAATTATGACGTATTGGCATAAGCCGACTAAGTATCTTCCAAAGGGGAAGAAAATTGTTTATACGTATGATGTTATTCTTGAGGAAACCGATTTTCCGTATTCTCACGGGAAGTTACCATACACAAGACTTACGGATATTGATGTTCCTTCAGAATTTTACGCCAGAAGTTTCATCAACCTTATTCGAGGTTTACAAAGACACTATAATAACCTGGCTTCCGGTGTTGCTAGGAATCACGGTTTAGCATCGGCTCCTAAATGGATCTTACCTTCTGGAGCTTGTTCGGTTAAATCTCTAGGTAATGAAGCGACTATCGTTGAATACAAAGGCGGTGTACCACCTAGATTAGAGTCAATGAATCCTACACACCCTGAGATCTTTCAATACATGGATAAGCTTGAAGAGAATATACAAAAGATTTCCGCTGTGCATGGTATTTCTCGTGGTGCTCCACCTCCATCAATACGCGCTGGTGTAGCATTACAATTCCTAGATGAACAAGAGCATGAGCGTGAAAACTCAGCTATCTCTAAGAGAAATTCAGCTATACGAGAAGTTGCAAGGCAAACAATAGCCCTTATGGGTCAATTCTATAAAGATGAAGATGAAAGACTGATTCATATACTTGGTAAAGATAATGGTCATCTTATTAAGTCATTTAAGATGGCAGACTTCGCTAAGGTGCATGATGTTAGAATCCAAAACTCTTCATCATTACCTGATAGTAAGCCAGCAAAGATTCAGACTATATTGGATCTTAACAATGGCTTTCCAGATCTTTTTTCTCCAGAGCAAATTATTGACATGTTGGATCTTGGTGTTGATAAAGCATTTAAAGACCAGGCTTCTACTGCTGTTACTGCCGCAGAGTCAGAGAACGAATCAATCATGTCTCAAGAAGAGGTTAAGGAACCTAAGCCATGGGAAGATCTATTTGTTCACTGGAAAATTCATGTTCAAAAACTACAAGAGCTATCATTTAAAGATGCTTCTGATGAAGTTCAAGCCGCTTTCTTAAAGCACATTGGTATAACAGAAATGCTTATGTTTCAACGCGCTGGTAAGAATGCGATGTTTAGACAGAAGCTTATGTTGCTTGACTCGTATCCAATAATCTTTGTTCTAGATGAAATGTCTGCCGGAACAATGGCTTCAGGAATGTCGCCAATGGCAATGCAACAGGCAGAGCAAGGCGGTGCTCCCCCAAGTGAAGGGGCTCCACCACCAGAGCAAAACCCACAGGGAGAGCAAGCGTCACCTGAGCCAGTACCTCAAGGCGCACCAGTAAATTAACAAACCATAGGAGAGATAATATGGAAGGAAATGCAGAAGGTTTTTACGATGTTCAAATGGATGGAGATAGAGATGCTAATATCGATGTTAGCGGTTCTTCTCCTGACTTTGATGATTTTGATTCTGCCGCGGAAGCTCGCGAGGATTACATTGAGGCGAAGAGTGAGGCTTCAAATGCTCGCAAAGCAGACAAAGCACCAGAGGCGCAGGTATCACCGGAGAGTGAGGCAAAGGTCGAGGCGAAGGTAGAGGAACCTGTTTCTGAAGGAACTGAAGAACAAGTCGCTGAAGAAATCCGTAAGATGGTTAAGGGAACAAACCTTTCTGGTGATCCTTTTGACCTTCCACAAGATCTAACTGTTCCAGTAAAAATTGATGGTGAATTAACTGATGTTAATGTTCAAGATATTATCAATGATTATTCGGGAAAAGAGTCTTGGAGTCGCAAGTTTTCTCAGCTTGATCTTGAGCGAAAAGAATACGAAGCAGACAAAGAACAGACCATAGATATCATTCAAGGCTTCTCAGAGAGAGCTAACAGCGGGGAAATTGTTGAAGCTATGAAGTATCTTGTTGACATGACTGGCGCAGACAGTCACAATTTTCACGTAGAGTTGCGCAACGCCTTAATGCCAGAGATTGAAGAATATCTCTATATGACAGATGAGGAACGCACATCACATGATACAGCTATAGAAGCTCAGTATCTGAGGCAACGATTAGAGACTCAGGAAGAACAGCAGAAGTACACCGCTACCCAATGGGAAACAGAGCGCGAAGCTACTCGTCTGAGAGAAGAAATCGGAGTTACATCAGAGGAGTATTCTGAAGCACAAGGTTTTCTAAGGGAACAAGGCTTAGAATCAACACCGGAAGTTATAGGGCAGTATTACCAGAACCTGGCTGCACTTAATAAATCCGATGTGTTGCTTTCTCAAGTTGATGAATCTTTAGCAGACAACGATGGGCTTAAAACCGAAGTCGCCCAGTTAGTTATGAGTGGTGAATTTACTGAATCAGAGATCTTAGTTCAGTTAAAGGAACTCTACACCCAGCGAGGTGCTAGTGCAGTCAATCAAAAGATTGCAGAAGCGAACCCTTCCCGCGTAGAAAACACCCGTAGCGATGAGCCACTTAGATCTTTTGAATCCTTCGATGATTATGAAGAAGATGAATATTATTAATAATTTATAACGGAGGCAATAATGTCTACTTTTAGTTTAACAACTGCACAAAATCTATTTAAGATTAATTATTACAAAAAGTCTGAGAATATGTATAACTCAGCAAACGTACTTCTTGGTCGTATCAAGAAGAAATATGACTTCACTGGTCGTCAACGGTTTGTAGCAACTCCCCTAAGTTTTTCTGGTGGTGTTGGTTCAGGAACTTTGCCTACTGCTGGTGTCGCAACTTACTCCGATGCTTTAATCCTTTCAAAGAAAGTATACGCTGTATGCCAAATTGATCGTGAATCAATTAAAGCTTCTAGTGATGACAAGGGCGCTTTCGTAAGAGCTACCAAAGAAACAGTACAGAAATGTGTTGAATCTTATATGCGAAATGCTTCACGTATCCTTTTTGGTAACGGTGATGGTTCACTAGGTACTGGCGATGCTGCTGAAGCTGATACTCCTGTACTTGGTACTGGTGGCTCTGGTGATCCGTACATCGTTGCAATGGCAGCTAGTACCTTTAAAGAAGCCAACTGGGAAGAGAATGACATTGTAAATCTTGATGCTGAGACTACTGCGCTAACTGTTGTTGCTGTTGTACCTGCTACCTCCACTGTTCACTTTGAAGGTTCTTCTGTACTTTTAGCTGATGATGCCGCTGCTGTAGCGAACTCAACTTCTGAAATCTTTTATATGCAAGGTTCTAAAGACAATGATCCTCAAGGTCTTAAAGGTGTTCTAGATGCCACAAGTGGTACTCTTTATAACATTAGTGTTGCAAGACGCTGGCAATCAACACGAGTTGATGGTTCTGCCTCCAACGTAACTGAAGACAAGATGAATGAAGTTATGCTTTCTGTTGAACGAAAGTTTGGTAAAGCACCTAACTTGATCGTTTGCTCTTATGCTCAGTATAGAAAGATTATGCTTTTATTTGAGAGTCTTAAGCGCTACAGCATCAGCCCACGAGATAAACAACTTAAAGGTAAAGTTTCTTTCAGTGGTTTAGAGTTTATGTCAACACGTGGACCTATCGGGATCTTTCCTGAGCGTTTTTGTGAAGACGATAGAATCTACTTCTTAAATGACAACTTCATTGAATGTCATCACCGCCCAGGATTTGGTTGGTTTGACGATGATGGAACTGTCTTTTTAAGAAAAGATGGCATCGATGAGTATGAAGCGAGATATGGTGGCTATTTGCAAAACTATATTACGCCTAGTGCCCACGGTGTATTATATAACTTAACAAGTTAGTCTAGGGGAGGGAGTTAATCTCTCCCACCCTTTCCTAGTAGGGGAGACTGATGCGCCATGGATGGCAATTTGGTTTCCCTTACCTGGTTTTAAGGAGAGGAATAAATGTCAAGTTCAAACGTAATAGTATTAGTCGCTGGTGTAGCTCAGTCTTTACCTAATGATGTGGTAGACCTCGTTGTATATACTACGGCAGCCACGGTTATAACTCATTCAAGTGACAACGTAACATTCGTTGCTCTTGCTGGTTGGGTAGATCCTGGCGCTGGTAATAAGGCAACAGACATAACCACAAGTGTTATGACTTATATCTCGTCTGATGTAAACTGTAGACTTCATTTCAGGAACGCTTAATGTCTCGCACGAGAGACTCGGTAATAAAGCTTACTAGAAGAGGTTATCCTGATGTTACTGGCATTTGGAACAATGACCTAATTTCTACTCACAATGAGAAGAGGCTTGCCATTAGTGTTCGTGACGTTAATGCAGGTAATATCTTTGTTATCACTGGGAGAACTGGTGCAGATTTAGTCTTCAAAACAATTGGCACAGTAACTGGTGTAGTAGAAGATCAAATTATTGATGTTACTATTTTCGATTACATTCAAATAAATTTAACAGTAAGAGATCCAGCTAACTCGTCAGCAGTCTTTGTAATGGGTAGCTCTATTTCTGATTCAGGTGGAACCGGGCAATCATCAAGTGCTGCTTCAACTCCTGTTGTTTTATCTTCAGAGCAAGAGACAATACTAAACGCTATTAAAATCGCTACAGAAGCTATTAACATAGACGCTGATTCACTAGCCAAAGAAACGGGTGGAAACTTAGATATTATCTCAGGAGATACCACAGAGATAACTGATAAACTTCCTACTATTGGCTCACAAGCTTCGACTGCGAGTTTATCTGTTACCCTTTCAAGCAATGAGCCTGATATTGGAACAACAGTAACAAGTGGATCAATATCCGTTGACGCTTTACCAGCAAATGCAACGGTTAATCTTTCTCAAGTAGCAGGAACCGCTACATCAGTTGATGGTGGACTCTCTGATATTGGAACTCAAAGAGTAATTCTTGCAACTGACTCCCCTGGTGGAGCGACTGAATACACCGAGGGCGACACAGCTACGACTATAAGTGGCTTGGCTATGATGTTCGAGAGTAATACTACAACAAGTCAAGTTGACGTTGTTAGTAATGCCACACCTCTTCCAATTTCTGATGCAGATGGATCGATTACTGTAGATGGCGCAGTATCAGTATCCAATTTATTAGCAAACAATCACGATGTAACTGTAAGCAACGCATCTATAGCGGTCACTGGACCACTTACCAATGCAGAGCTAAGGTTTTCAGATGTTGGTGTAGCTGTTGCCGGGTTACTAGGTGATGGTCATAATGTGAAGGTAGACAATGACGCTACTGATGGTATTCCAATCATTAATCAGACAGGCGATACTCTATCTGTTGGTGGTGCTGTTACTGTTACAAGTGGTGCTGTTACGGTTAGTCAGGGTACACGTACTAGCCTTAATGCTAACGCCACTATCCAAGTACAAGGTACAGATGTTACTCTAACCAGTGGCTTGCCAATAAAAAATGAAACAGGTGCTAATCTTGGCATCGATGTAGTCAATGTATCAGGATCGGCAATTAATGACGGCAATGCTATTCATGTTAGCCAGGGTACAGCAGCCAATCTCAAGGCTACAGTAATAGCTGCTGGCGATATAGCCAATAACTCTGCTGATTCAGGTAATCCGGTTAAGACAGGAGCTAAAGCAATTGACTTCAATAATTCTGGTCATGCTGCTGATGTAACCGCAGCCGATAGGGTTAATTCAATTGCATTACAAAATGGGCAGCAGTTAGTAGCTGACCTAGCTCATAGGAAGGCAATAACGCTGGGTGGATTAGATGATACTTATGATACAACAAATGAATCCCATAACTCAGGGGATATTGATGTTACTGGGTTTAGATATGCCAGCTTTATGTTTACAATTGAATCGAACTCCAATCCAACAGATTTTCAGTGGACATTAGAAGAGAAATCTTCTGGAGGCAATTATTTCCAGGTTACTAGCGGTTTTTGGGCATTTTTTAAATATGAAGATGCAGGAACTGCTACGGCAATTAGTGTTTCCGTCATGTTTCCGTTAGGTGGAGCAGATACGATTAGAATAGTTGGCACAGTTTCATCCGATGCCTCATTGTCTAAGTATTTCACTATAACTAATTCAGAAATCGGTTTAAGAAACTAATGGCAAAGGGTGCAGGATTCTACAATGAACAACATGACAGGTATGTTGATGATATAGCTGCACCTCTTATTTTTACTGGTGGCTGTAGTGATGGTCACAATCATTATATTACCGATCAATATTATCTAAACATAGCTCACGTACTTAATGGAAATTTTAGGGTAACAGCGAGAATTGATCTAAGACCAGCATTTCCAGGGCTTCAATACTTAACAGGCATAGCCACTGATGGGATTAACTTATTTGTTGCTTATTATGATGATAATATTATTAGTATGCTATCCATTAAAACTAAGAAGGTGGCTGCAATAAACAAGGCTGGGAAACTCCTGGCTAATATGTTTAATGTAAACTTTGGACCTAACCCTTCTTCAGCAATTAGAGACTTAGCAACAGACGGAAAGAACCTTTACTTAAATCATAACGATGGATTTGGAGAGAAGGGTGTAACAATTCACATAGGAAATAAACAGATTAGAAGTGCAGCTATCGGTGGAATAATTTGGTCAGGAATAGCTTATAATGGTGTAGGAATTACTGCGGTTACTACAGCCGGGAAGGTGTATCATTTAAACAATTTATTTCAACAGATAGATAATGGTGGAACTGTTGCCCCTCATTCCTTTGTTCAATATGCCTACTATGTACCACTAACCGCAGAACATATAACTCATGGCTTTGACCAGGAGAACGTACATTGCAATCACAATGGAATGCTTATTGTTGGTCATGCAAACTAGGAGAATATAATGACAGTACAAAAGATACAGAAACTAAAGTTTAGAATTGGCAAGCAAGAGGCATTAGATTTATTGCTGCCGTCAGAAGGGTTAGAGAGTCTTGATGTTGAGTCTATTCAGCTAGATCCTTCCGATCAATCTTATATTGTAATTGAATTAGCAGAGACAGACGCACCATAATGGGAAGAGATATTCGACCTAGGATTTTCAACGTAAACACTCAGTCAGATGTGATTAAGTTCATGCTTGAAAGAGTAGATGCACTGGTTACTAGAGGTGAGTATCACTTTGTTGATATTGGAGAAGGTGACGGCTTTGTTACTTCCAGAGTAACAGGTTTTGCTTCAGTCAATGGTTATGAGATTACCAAGGGTGAGGATTTCTTCGATCAACCAGTGGTTTCCCCAGGAATTTGGTATGCCTTTAACCCTTTTGGAGCAAAGGGAACTGCAAGGCTTAATGCCCATTTAAAAGACGCTACGGGGTATTTGATTTATTACGATGCCCAATGGGAGAAGCTTCTTAGAAGAAAATTGTTCACCGAGGTGTATAGTAGGAAGATTATAGGTAGTTGGTTTAAGGTTTATGCGATTAACGCATAGTCGGATTATTAATGATTTATGGTGTAAAAGCCATTAAAATACAAAGCAATGGCTCCTTATGGGTAACATAGTCAAAGTTAAGGAAGTTTATGAATAATCAGCTTTTTTGGATTTTGATAAGTGTATTTGGAATGTGCTCATCTATTATAGCCTATTTCCTTAAAGAGAACGTGAAGCGACTCGATAAAATCGCTAATCAGGTCAGCGAGCTAACTACATCACTGACTTTTCATGCAACTAAGACTGATTATATGGAAAAGAGTATAGTTCATAACACCGAGAGTATTGAGGATCTTAGAAAACGGTGTCATGGATTTATAAGCAAGTTTAACGTAATGGATATTAAATTAGAACGACTCAAACACGTAGAAGCCAGCAAGGAGTGAAGGTATGAGTACAATGAAAGGGCATCCCACCTCAAATCGGGATTTATCAGAAGTAGCAGGTGAAACTGGAACAGGGCTAATAACCAACCACGCAACTATTCAAGATATTGGATCTAATCGAAGCGGTCTTGATGTTCTTCAAAAGGGTGTCTTTGTCGTTGGTAACGACACGGCAGAAGCGGCATCTACTACCAGAAGTATTGTGGCTACTGGTCATAGTGCTCGTGTAGGGGATCAAATTAGATTTACTGTTGGAACAAATATTCATCAAGAAATTGCTGTAATCAAGGTTCCTGATGCAAATACAATTATACTAGCTGCTAACCTACTTGCTGTGCCTAATGCGGGTGTTGATACCTTTTCAATACTGCGCCATATAACACCCACATTTGATAGTGCCGGGAGTATAAATGCTTCTGTTGTTGCTGGGGATCTGACATTTCAATATAATTCAGTAAGCACTGATGTTGAAGAAGTAACTGCTACTCCAGCTAACTCTCGACCATTACCTGTGAAAATCATGGATAGTGATGGTGATATTATGGCTATAGACGCGGGTGTTGCAAGTGTAACTGATGCGGCTGCTGTGGGATTCCTTACAACTATTGATGAAGATACAAATTCTATTAATGATAAGCTTCCTCTTACTATTGGGCAAAAGGCTAACGCAGCATCACTAGCGGTAACTCTTTCAACTGACCAAGATGCGAAAGTCGATTTAATGGTTGCTGATCTTGATACAGTCGCCATTGATACCACTGCGATTAACGGGAAAATACCTGCCATTGGCTCACAAGCCTCTACTGCTAGTTTATCTGTAACTATAGCCTCTGATGAAGGTGATATACCTGTAAGCAATGCAATGCAATTACCTGCCTCATTGGGGCAAAAAGCTAAGGGTGCAAGCTTACCTGTTACTCTTGCAAGTGATGAAGATTCAATAAAGACTTTACAGGCGGGTAAATCGCTTCCGACTAGCGTTGTGCCTTTCAGACATGAACATTCTGTTGCGATTACTACCGCTGACTTTACAAATGTAGATTTAGTCACTGGAGCAGATATAAATAGAGTTGAGGTGTTTGACTCTTCTGGTGAAACACTAAGCTTCTACGTAGGACCTGTTGCCTCTGAGGTCAGACAGTTTCATATATTTCCTGGTGGCAATGGTGCAGTTGATCTATTCATACCGTCTGGATCACGAATTGATATAAAGGCAGACTCGGCAAATACGGCTGCTGGGGAATTGATTATAAACTTTTTTAGCTAAATACTAACCTTAAGGAGGTTACTGTGGGTTCACCTACAATATTTAAAGGATCAAATGTAAAGTTACTCAAAGACAATATTGAGTTTCAATCTGGTCAAACAATCATCTCTGGAGTCGCTACTGACCCAACTTCATCGGCTACAAGTGCAGATGCTGGATCAATACTTGTTAATACAGGTGGTAATGTTTATGTAAAACAGGATGCTGGCAGTACAACTAATTGGAATATACTAGGTACGCCTCAGCTAGGTATGCCAATAGGATCTGTTATTATATCAGCCTTAACCTTGGCTCAGTTCCAAACTCAAAACGGTACTGGCTGGGTGCTTATGGATGGTACTAGTTGTGCGGGTACTGCTTATGCGACTCTGACTACCTTCAGCCTTCTGCCGGATGCCCAGGGTAGATTCTTAAGAAACTATGATTCTGTAGGCGGTACTGACCCGGATAGTTCTGACTTACTAGTAACGGTAGAAGATGGTATTCAAGACCATGGTCATAAGATATATGCTCAATCAGGGATCGGACCTAGACAAGGTAATAAGCCCGTGCAAACCAAATCTGGTTTGATGGCGGAGAACGAGGGCGCTTCTCTCTCAGGATATGTTACTAATGGGGCAAATGCTGAGAGTAACCACATGATTCAAGGGGTAAGAACAGCTACTCCTAATGCAAGAACGAACACTAACGAAACGCTAGTTAAGAATATTATCATGAACCACTTTATAAGGGTTGACTAACGAAAATAGCATAGGAGAAATATATGACAGAGGAAGATTACGACAAGAAAAAAGCAGCTAAAGATAAGAAGGGTGCAGTTGCTTCGGCAGCAGGAACCGCTGGGGTTGCCGCCGCAGAAATGATTATTAAAGAACGAGCTAGAAGGCAAAAGAGAAAGCTAGAAGCTATTCAATACGAAAAGAAAAAAAAGCAAGAGGGTTATGCAAATAAGTCTGCTGCTATTAGTAAGCTTTTCAAAAACAGTAGCATAGGATGAGTGCCGGAGCCGCCACGATGGCACCTGCCGCTATAAAAGCTATCAACGATGCCATGATAAAATCGGCTAAGATGGCTAATGACGAGAAGGTACGAATAGAAAACGAAAAGAGGCTCGCTGCAATGAGACTAAGTGAAGAAAAACAAATTGGAGCACAGAACCAGCAACGAGCTATCGATATGCTTCTTAAACATAGAATACAAAAAAGGGCTGTTGGATGAAAAGAATGGGCTTACTATTAGAACACGCTAGAAAGTCTACTGAGAATGAAGGCAGTGGTATTGATGATAGTGAGTTCTTGCAATATTTTAACGATGGACAAGACAGGATACAGTCTCAAATATTCCAGACTCACCCTGAATCTGATGTGTTTGGTAGAGTTGGGTTTTTAGATCTCCTTAGTTCTGAAGATACTTACTCTCTAGAGACATTTAAAGATGAAAGTAGCGCAACATTCTCCTCAAGGATCTTTGCGCAAAACTCTATCTCCCTAGTGGAAAGAGCTAACAGTAGCGCGTCACAAGTCAGAACCAATGTTGGCTCTGGAGATGTTTCATTTAACGTAACTGGAGCGGGATCAGGTGGCTCTCCTTATGTGTTTCAAGTGACAAGCCCAACATGGTCTGCACTTAGGTTCTCTATAGGAAGTGTAATAACACTTGGTTCATACTCCTCTGAGTCATTAACTGTAACAGTGATTGACGATGCCAATAGAAGACTATCGGTAACAGGAACAAGCACATTACTAGCCGCAGACACGGGTTCAACTGGATTAGCTGAAGATGTTTTTAAGATAATAACTTCTGTTGGAAGTGCGTCATCTTATTACCCACTTAAGTTTATCTCAAACTCTGAAAGGCGCGTTGGTTATGGTTATATGCTTAGAAATAAAAATCTAATCATAGCTCCTTTCCCCGGTAGCAGTATAAACCTTGGCTTAAGAGTTACATATTTTAGAAAGGTAGATGATCTAGATATTCGAAGAGGAACCATATCAGCAGTAAGTTCAGGGGCTTCTATCACGATAACTGGTCATTCAGCTACGGAGGCTTTGAATGACGATTGGGTTAGTATTGTGGATATTGATGGAAATGTTATACAATCGGAAATCCGCATGGGGGGTTTTGTTAATGGTTCTGGAGTCATTACTACTTCAACTATTCTTAACACTGATGTTGTGGTTAATTTCGCTTCATACTATGTAGTGCTAGGAAAATACTCAACAAGCCACAGTGAGCTTCCTGATACCTGTGAGCGATACCTCTTGGCTTATGTTGAATACCAAATTGCAATGCGTGACTCGGCAATTGATGTTGCTGTTTTAGAGCGACACTTAATGAAAATGGAGGCAGATATTGTTGAATTATTTGCAACGAATCAAGGTGACTCCATGCACATACCTATTACTAGCACTGAATATTTAATATGGTAAATTATGGGATTAATTAAAAAGTTTGTAAATTTCACGGGTCAAGCAAGCAAGTTATCACCTCTACTTACCCAAAAGAATAAGCTCAGAGAAGCAACTAATATGATGGTTGAATCTGCTGGCAATCTTATTAAACGTCGAGGAACTTCAGCCAATGGATCAGATGTTGGTCTGGGTGATGGTGCGGTCTTCTTTGATGAAAAGCAAGAAGCTCTGTTTATTGGTGACGAGCTTTATAAAAGAAATGGCACTGGGCTAACCCTTATTGACAATGGGAAAACTGGTGCTATTAACGTCACTACAACGCAGGCGTGGGGAGCAGGAAGCCTTGGTCAACCAAGCGATACCGCTGAATACGCTGGTAACATTTATATTGCCAAAGAAGGTGATAACCTTAAGCGATATGATGGTAATACAATAACTAACGCTGGGATGCACGACTTCTTTCCTAATAGAATTGAATGGGAAACACCAACTATTCCTGCTGGTGGAGCTGGATTAACAGCACTTCCTCAGTTTATAGTAAGAACAAATTCATTGGATGCAAATGGTAACACAATAGTTTCAGCAGATAACGAGACTAAGGCTCCCACTTCCTTTGGCTCTATAATAGCTGGTAACGATATGATTATAAATATCAAGCCAGAATCTTTCTTTGGCGGGGGCGCATCATGGGTTAGTAAATATGCCGTTACCCCTGTCTGTCTAAATTCAGCAGACTTTTCAGTTACCACTACTCCTGGCTACGAAGATCTCGTATGGACCTCTGATAGTCACAACTTTGTTGTTGGAGATTGGGTTTACCCTAGAGCCCAATATACAACGCTGCTAGATGGCTCTACTATTCAAACTGCATTCATTGGGGTTGAAATTGTTAATGTTGACGGAACAGGATTTACCACAAGGGTATTTCAGCCAAATTCAAGAGTAAAAAATGTCACCCTAAGTGGTAGCACTCCAGTTCACGACACTGTTCTTCTAATTTTGAGCAATATGTATCTTGAAGTCTTTATGACTAACTCAAATGGAGTTTATAAGGGGATAGCGGAGGTAAACGCATTTATAGATACCACTCTCGCTTTGAGTCCTAATGATGAGTTTATAATTGATAACTCAATACAGATTAAGGTCCATAGCACTAATATACAGCGTTTCAACGATACATTAGCTCCTAATACTTTTTTCCTTATACAGCAATCAGTAGGCATAACTCTTCCCCCTATATGTAAGCTTGTAGAGAGACACCAGGGGTTGTTAGTTCTTGGAAATGGCTCGCCTTATATATCTCAGAGATCCGATGCTCTTGATTTGCCCTTAGTAAACGCTATATCAGAAGATGCTAGAACTATATATTGGTCTGACACATCAGGGTTATCCTCTATAAGAGAGATGTTCGCTGGGGTTAATAACTCACTGGTTATTGGGGTTCCAGAAGAGGGAGGGCTTGAAGCACTTGTTAGTCACAACGGAATACTTTTAGCCTTTTTAGAAAAAGCTGTTTATCAGATAAGCGGCACTCTTCCTATTAATCCTCGTGTTGACAAGCTTTATGGAAGCGGTGTTGGTTGCGTATCAAGAGGCTCTATACAGGAAATTGGAACAAGTATCTTCTTTTTAAGCAATAAGGGAATATACTCTGCTCGTGGTGGTAGTTTGCCAGAAGAAATATCAACAAATATAGATGATGTATTTGAAGACACTGGATTAGATTTCACTAAGGCAGTATCAGCACATGACATTAAAAGAAACCAATATATATTACATATCCCTCATAGCACTCCTGCCGATGCCGTAACCGTAGTCTATGATTATGAGTTTCAAGGCTGGTTTGTATGGAAGGAAATGGATGCTGCTGGTGGAATCACTATTGATGATACTGACGATGAAGTTTACTTTGTTCAAGCCGATGGTGCTGTTAAAGCCATGAAGGATGCCAGGAATGACGAATCTGTTGCCATAACTTCAAGGGTCAGAACTCAACATGAGGATCTTGATGAACCTTCATTGTTAAAGAAGTTCTTGAACTTCAAATTGTTTAATCTTGGTGGCACTGGTCATGTCTCTACTGTGAAATCTTACGGTGATTACTCGACTACGGCAGAGACAAATGTGACTATGACTACTAGCGCAACGATACCATTTGAGAAGATTAAGTTTACTGGTGGTAAGAATAAGTCTCATACTATGCAAGTAGAGGTCGAAAACGCTGTTGTTGATGAAGATATGAGAATTGATGGGATGGAGTTTGAGTTTGAAGCTTCTTCTAGAAGGATGAAGGAGTAGTGGAATATCAGTTTAAGAAATTCGAAAGATTCGATCTTCCAATAACTGATGATGTTAAAGAAGTATCAACCTATCTAAAAGAACAGTTAAATGTAATGGTTGATGATCTGAACACTGGTCTTGGTCAAGATGATCCCTCTGTCTCTGTGTATAACGAGAAAGCTCAAGGAACCGCTGGTGATGCAGCAACGTCTAATACCTGGAATGTTAGAACCTTGGATAGAAGTAGTGGGTCATTTACGGTGGAGAGTAATGTTATTCTTCTTCCTAAAGGCATTTACGAGGTAAAAGGGTGGGCATTGGCTACTGGAGCTGTTGTATCTCACCAACTAAGACTATATAATGTCACAGATGATTCTACTCTCGTTCTGGGGGGATCAATGGAATCCGGTGCTTCTAGCTTGATTAGTGGGGAGTTTACAGTGAATAACGATATTAGAGTGGAGGTTCAACACTTCGCTCAGGCTGGTGGGGCATTTGGCGTGGCTATAACTGGATCAAATAAAATAGAAAAAGAGCTATACGCACAACTTGATATAACGAAAAAGGGGTAATAATGGCATTTTTAAATCTATGGGGTGATAAATCAATATGGAAGCACTCCTCAAGAAAGAAGCAAAGACTAGCTTCTAATGAGCAGGGTTATAAAGACTATGCTGAGTCAGAAGAACAAAAAGGTCACAACCTAGCTAAGGATCTCTTTGGAGATAAAGAGAAGCTTAAAGGCAATAGAAACTTTGTATATGGCGAGCTTGAAAAGAGGGCAAAAGGCGGTGGAACACGCGCTGGTCAAATAGCATCAGGTCAAGCTCAATCATCTGCTCTCTCCTCTGCTAGAAGCACTATGGGAGCCAGAGGCTTACGTGGTGGCACTGCTATACAATCAGTAGCTGCTAATCAACGACTAGCTGCTGAGACACTACAAGAGCAATATAAGATCAATGCACAGAAAGACCTGTTCTCCGCTTCATCAAATGATTTAAGCGCATTTTACACTTTACCACTGGCTTATAAGTCTGCCGCTGTAGGTGAAAACGCCGCTAAAAGAGAACAATACGCTGCAAACAATCAAAAGACAGGAATATTGTCTAAATCAATAGGGTGGCTATTCTAATGATTCTAGATGGTCTATTCAAAAAATTAGCCAAGCATGTAACTCCAAGTAGCGGCAGTCAGGCTTCTGGGGATATCTTCCAGCAAGTTGCAAAAAGTGCTGCTTCGAAAATCCAAAGCAAGGCAGCACCTCCTGTTCAAAGAAATCAATCAAGAGCAACTATAGCTGAAGGTGAAGGTGTATCAATGGCTAGAAGGCAAGAAATGGCTAGAAGCGGTGTATTCGATGCAAGCCCACAAAACAAGAGACTAGGCATAAGCTGGTTAATATAAAAGGAGCAACAATGGCACGAAAGAAAAAACATTTAAAAGAAGGGTTTAAAAAATTCAAGAACTCTCTTAACTCTGATGCTGTTACAGACAGTGAAATGGAAGAATCTAAGATGCAGGCTAAAATGTTCAAGGGTATCAAGAGCATGAATGATGGCGCTGTTAAAGATGGTGACATGAAAAAGCATATGAAGAAGAAAACACTCAAGAAAAAAATGAGTAAACACTTATAGAGGTCTGTAATGGAAGATAACGGCAGAAAACCAGCATCAATGGGAAAATTCTTAGGAGCAGCATCACTGGCTCTTAGATTGTTAGCAAAGGGAAAGGGATTTTCCAAGGCTGCAAGAGCCGTAAAGCTTGGAAGCAAGGCTAAAAAGGTTGCCAATGTAGCTAAAAAAGCCAATTTAAAAAACCAAGGAACTAAACGATACAAAGAAGTTGGTAAGTGGAATCAGCCAACAGATAAGAGTATGAAGAAGATTGAAGAGATGAAAGGCGTACATAGAGCCTTTAAGAGAAAGATTGGGGAGTCAAAACACCCAAAAGGCAGACCTGACCTTGCCAAAAGTATGAAGGAAACAAAACTTAGAAAGAAATTAGTTAAACACAAAGAATAGAGGTAGTAATGGAAGATGAATCAACTGCTAAGTGGAAGAAACGCGTTTCTGAGCTTAAATGGAAGAGAAGGCTTGAGTCATTAGCTAATGAGAAGAGGGTTAAGGGGTTCACTAAAAGAACCGCTGGGCTTAAGCGTAGGCTAGAGTCTGATGAGAATATATCGGAGCTTGAAGCACAAGAGGCTGCTCCAACTAAGAAATGGAATGATCGCTTAAACGAGCTATCTGTAGATAATTCTTATGTTGTTCAAGATCGCGAAGGTCAACCACAAAACCTGCAAAGTATGTTGTCAGGGTTGCCAACTGCCGAACAAGAAGATCTTGTCTCTGCTAATCGTGAAGCTCCTGCTCCTGCAACGCTTAAAGAGAGACTTGCTGGTATACAAAAAGATCTAGCTCCTGCCGCTCCAGATCAACCACTGTTACCTCAACCAGGATCAGTAGAAGAAAGGATTAAGAACAAAGAAGCTAATTCTAAAAGTATTAAACTTGATATAATACCCAAGGGTGATATCGCTGCTGCGCCAGTTATCCCTAAAGTTGGATCGGGTAATAAAACTGAATCTGGTGATGATACAAATCAACCATCTAAAGGAGACATGAATGATACTGCTCTCAAGAATCTTGATGAGAGTGGAAGTTGGTGGGGTGCTGCTCCTGGTATCGTTGCACTACTTGGTGCTGCTACTGGTGATCGAGCGTTAGTCGCTGGGGCTGGTGCATATCAAAAATCTATCTCTGGATCAAGGAAAGCTGCTTCTCTTGCCGATGCTAAAGCTAAAGAGGGTAGATTAAATAGAGCTAATAAACTTAAGATCGCTGGTCTTAAGAAGAAAGAGGGTGACGATGGTGGTTTAGCTAAGTCTTACGCATTTCATAATACAGGTACATCGGTTACTAAGCAGTGGACAGAGAAACAACGACTACAACAAAAAAATCCTGAAAACTGGGTAAAGACAATGTCTGCCGCAGAAAACAAGCAGATGGAGGCTTATTCAGAAGAAGTAGGTGAATACAAAGCTCGTGTTTTTGCTAGTCATGGTAAGCATCTAACTACTAGACAAACTAAAGACTTAATAGCTTTAGAAAAGACTATATCCCAATCTCCAGATCTTAAGAAAGACATTGCTACTCTTCATGGGTTTCAACAGATGTTAGACGCAATTCCTGGAAAGAATAAAGGGAAAACCAATAGAACATTTGATTTTAAAGCTATGACCGCATCACATGATGTTGCTTTTTTATATAAGTTTATAAGGTCACTTGATGATAACGCTGTTAGGGCATCGGAAATTGATCTAGCGGGAAAAGGAAATCCAGTTATGGATCAACTCTTCCTTTGGATCAAGAACATACGTGGGGCTGAAGGTCCAGGTGGTAAAGGCAAGAAGTGGGCAGAGAAAGAATTAAAAGGTCTGAGGGTTGGCTCATTATTTAACGAGAACAAACGTGCTGAAATGTATGTGGTTATTGCTAAACTTGCTAAGGGATCGCAAACCAGGATGAGAAGGAAGGTTAAGAAGAAGATCGGAA
>Ga0255047_10000284_pt1 | contig 40048 bp, 45 predicted proteins | sample JV7_2_1_MG_FD_183640 | JGI IMG/M metagenome (GOLD analysis project Ga0255047, IMG submission 183640) | Seawater microbial communities from Jervis Inlet, British Columbia, Canada - JV7_2_1 | ecosystem: Environmental > Aquatic > Marine > Inlet | place: Canada: British Columbia | collected 2016-10-06
ATGTAGAGCTTGGCACCTTGCCCATCTTTTGGCTCCTCGGATCTCTTTGATACATATATTGTATCACAGAACTAGCCACATGCAACCCAAGAAAGAAGAAAAACCGACAAGCGAGCCGAAAAAAGTGCTGATTTGCAAGTTGGAGGACTTCGAGCGCCTCGAGCTTGGCAAGGACGACAAAGTGTCGCTGTGGGCGTGGGCTCAGTTGGCGGTCCGGAAGGGCGAAGACTCGTGGTACGTCAACGTCAAGGGGGACGGCCTGTTCGAGTTCAAGCGGGACGGTCGCGGCTGGGTGTGGCAGGGCGAGGCGTACGCTATCATGGAGACAACCTAAAATGGCCCTTGTACCGGTAGTTCAGAAGGCGCTGACAGCCGCAGATGAGCGACTCCAGGACCCGACGACGGGATTCAACGCCAACGTGGCGCTGTCGATGCGGGACGAGGGTCTTACAAAGTACGCCATAGACTTCTCTAGAACAGGCCGCAACTACTACGTTTCAGACATCTCGGCCCAAGACTTCATCGTGGCGGCGCCGTGGCGGACGCTGCCGGCGCTGACGATCGGAATCGCGTCAGGAGAGGACCTGAAAGAGATCAAGGGCCGAGACTTCTCCGGCATGATTTCGATTGTCGTGAGAGTCTTTCTGAGTTGGTCGGGGCAGATGCCGCCGTTCGATGCGAGCAAGACAGTGGCGGCGACCCTGGACGCTCTGATTCAGACGTTCGCGTCGATGGAGGTAGCGTCCTCGTGGCTCCTCGGCGAGGCCCGCTACGCGAACGGGATGACGTTCGAGATCAGCCCAATGGCCCGGTTCTCGGACGGTGGGGACTGGATGCAGGTGGTTGGAGTGGTCGTACCGTTGCGGGTAGACTCATAGGGAGCAGAGCACATGACTTTTCGATTCATCGGGACGTTTTCAGAGGTTGGCAGGGGCGCCGAGCGGGTAGCCTTCCGCCGGTTCGGGGAGGAAGTTGAGTTCGACCCGGCAAAGGCGCTGGAGCTAGTGCGAGGCGGCTTGCCGATCATCCCAGGAGAGACGTTCGATCTCGTCGGGTTCACCGAAGACGAGCTCAAGCGGCTGCGGCGTGGCAGATCGGCGGCCCTGATGCCGGACCCGGCGAGGCCGGAGGCGAGTTCGGAGCTTGCGCTGAAGCTCCAGGAGCTCGACGAGTTTTTCGTACAGCACAGGCAGATTAGCGCAGCGGACAAGATACTACCGAGTGCGGACATCACGGGGTTCGAGATCACCTACGTGGGTGAGTCCGAACTCGCCGGACAAAGAGCGGAGGACATCTAACAAATGGCGCAAGTATCAACGCAGGGCCAAAGGCTCTATGTGGACATTCAATCCGGCGGGGCGTTCGCTCTCAACGAGACGGCTGGAGCGTCGGACATCGCCGGCGGTGACGCGGCGAAGTTTTCGGGCTTCGTGGCGAACAACGTGGTTCCGTTGGCGACGTCAGCCAACAAGACGGGCAACCGTGAGCCATCCCTGGGCGTGACGACCCGCAGGAAAGGCGGCTGGTCGTTTGACGCTGACTTCGAAATGTCTGGAGCAGCGGGCACGGCTCCGGATCTCGTCAAGCTGCTGCAGTCTCAGTTTGGAGACGCGGCGTTAGTGGTCCCGACTGGCACGGCAACGGTGACGTCTTCGGGCGATTCGGGCGGCAAGGTCGAGATCACGACATCAAGCGCCCACGGCTACTCGGATGGCGACTTCGTCCTGATCGCAGGCCACAGCGTCACCGAGATCAACCGCTTGTGGAAGATCAGCGCCGCGACGGGTTCGGTGTTCGAGATTGACCTGGACTACGGCGGAACAGCCGGTTCAGGCGGAACGGCCAACATCACGGGCGTGAATATCGTCGATGACCAAGACGACTCGATTGTTCCACTCGAGCTCTGGCACTTCGTCGATCCGGCAACCGCTGAGCAGAAGGTGGCCGTGGGGGCGATTCCGTCCGAGGTGCAATTGAGCTTCGGAGAGGACTTCTTGCGGCTGTCGGCCAGCGGCGAGTCGGCCTGGGTGCTGACGAGCGATGGCTTCGCGGCTGCAAGTACGCAGGAGCGGGCCGGGCTGACGGCGTTTCCGACCGAGCCGGCGACGCCGACCTACAACGGGCAGGCTGTCCAGGGCTTCAATGGCAAATGCTTCATCGACGGTGCTGACCTGGGGTCGGTTAAGTCGGTCGAGGTGACATTCAACCCGGGCCGAGACTACCCGGAAGATGGCTGGAATAACAACCTTCCCAACAGAGTCCGAGCGGACCGCGACTTAACGTCCATCAGCATCCGGGCGTCCAAGACGGACGACGCCGTGATTGCAGCGATGCAGGCGGCAGCCAAGGCAAAGACCCCCGTCACGCTGTTCGTGACGATGGGAGACGCGGCGGGCCTGTCGATGGGGCTGTCGATCCTCAACCTTCAACTCGAGCCGGGCAATGACGAAGACAACGACCCGGACGTTGACATCACTTGGACGGCCCAAGGCGGCTATCCGACGACGAGGCAGGTGGTCTTCGCCTAGCCCTGAGGAAGGGCGAAGCGGCGGCGGGGCTAATAGAACTCAGGTAGCGGCCCCGTCGCCACTAAAACAGGAGCAGCAAGCAATGTTCAGTGAGTTGGTGACAGTAAATAGCAAGGTCGATACGGACGTGGAGTACTCGCTCTATGAGAACTGGAACGAAACCCGCCGGATGCGGTTGGAGTTAGCGCAATCCGATCCGCTAGACCGCCTGTCGGCGTGCCGTGACGAGTACATCGAACTCATCAAAGAGTTCGGCATGCCGGAGGACGGCGACGCGGACGCGGAGTTCAAGAAGCTCGACGACAAAACCAAAGCAGAGTTCAACCGGAGAGCGGGGGTGCTCGACAGGCGCATGAGGGCGATCGACATCCTTGAATTGAGGCCGGAGTACTTCAATCTTGGTCTATGCGAGGTATTCGTAGGCGAAGACACTCTGACTGGGTCGCAGTTCATAAAACAGGCTCCAGAGGATCTCATCGAAGAGGCCTACGACCTGATTATCGAGCGGGCGGTGGTGACGCCTGCTGAGTCAAAAAACTCCGAATCGCCTTCCACTTCTGGCGCACCGGAGGGCGAGAAAAAGACCGGTTCAAGTGCGCCGAGTGCAAAGTAGGGCTACTCTGGAAGGGTCGCAACTGCCCGAAGTACTTCCCTGAGGACGTTGGGGAAAATCGCGAGACCTGGACGCCGGAATACTTGCACTCTGACAAGGCGGCTCGCAGGCTGTCGGAACTGGAGATCAGCGAATGTCCAAGGTCGTTCGTCAAGCCAGCGTCAGACACGATGCTGGGGATTTGGCTTAGGTGGTCGGCTGCGAAGCTGACCCCGGACCGGGATACGCCGTCCAAGCTGATCGAGACGTTCCAGATTTTCGAAGCTGAAGAGATGAGAGCGCAGGCGATCGAAGCGACAGAGCGAAAGCACTACAAGCGGTGACTCCGTGGCAATAACCGAACGCGTAAGACTCATCCTCGAACAGACGACCCGCAACCCGAGGGCGGCGGCGAATCTAGCGAGAGACATTAAGTCCGTCTCTACTGCCGCCAAGCAGGGTACGGGGGTTGTCGATCGCTACGGTCGAGAGATCAACCAAGTCACGACCGCAGCGACGAGGGCGACGAACGCTCTGAAAAAGACCGAGCGCCAGATCAAGCAGACGAACAGGGCTTCGAAGAGTGGCGGAGGAGGCGGGCTCAGCGGGTTTGCAGGGAGAGCGGGCGGAGCTATTCGAGGTGTAGCTGGTGGTGCGGCTGGCGCTGTCGGCATCCTAGGCGGGGCGGCGATTGGCGCCGGACTAGTGGAGTTCGGTAGAGGGGCGTTGGCGGCGGCTGCCGGCGTTCAGCGTCTCGAGAAGACCCTAGACACGTCGGCCAGGGTCTTCAACATCAACCGCGATGCGATGCGGGGGACCAGGCGAGAGATTGAAGCTCTCGGCCTGACGAGCACCCAAGCTCTCGACGCGATCCAGCTATTCACTAGAGCCGGCGCAAATCAATCCCAGATCGTCACGCTTATCGGGGTGGCGTTCGATGCGGCGGCCCGTCGTGGGTTGACGCTGGAGGATGCGGTCAACCGCCTGGCGCTCGGTGTGGCGAAAGGCGAGCCGGAACTCCTAGACGAGCTCGGCATTGTGCTGAAGCTGGGCGAGGCGTTCAAGTCTTACGCCAAGTCCCTGGGGCTCGCGAACGCGAATTCACTGACTGCGGCCCAGCGGGCGAAAGCGGTTGTTGCGGCGATCGCGGCAAACGCCGAGCAGGGCGGCGAGTTTGCGGACACAGCTAACACCCTTTCTATCAACATATTGAAGGCTGAGCAGTCGTCTCTGAGGCTAGAGGAAGCGATTGGCAAGCTATTCACCGACGAGGCGACAGCGGCGGCTAAAGCGTACGCCTCTGCGGTCAAGGGTGTGGCCGACGCGGTCGAGTCGATTAACGAGCAGAAGGTTCTAGAAACCAAGTTCCAGAACATCAGGAAAGAGGTCGAGGCCGCCCTAGGCTTCATTGAGCAAGTCTCTCCAGGCTTCTCTGCCGGCGGGTTCGTGTTGCCGTCAAGAGTGACGACGGGGCCGACGAAGGCGGTAAACCGTAGAGCGCAGGATATTACGAATCAGAGGTTCTTCGAGAGCGTTCAGAGAGACCGAGAGGCGATAGAGCTTGGGAAGTTCGCCGATCCTGGGCTGGCGCTGACAAACGACAGAGCGGTTGAGCTAGATGCGTTGGCAGAGGCAGCGAGAGTGGCCGCAACAAAAGCTGCGGCGGAGGCGGCCAAGCAGCTAGACTCGGCGAGGAAAAGGACCGAGTCGCTTGAGAAACAAGAGAGGCTGGCAGCCGCCCAAACGGACGTAGAGAAGATCATACTGCGGGCGAGGTTCGAGGCAGCGCAGGCGGTGACGCCGGGTCTTGCGAGCCGCTTGACGTCAAACGTCTTCCAGCCTCAGGTTCAACGGGCGCTCCGAGGGCGGAGCATTGAACTGCAGCGGGTTCCTGGGATCGGGACGACGATTCCGGGTATCGTAGAGAGATTGGCAGCCGAGCAGGGCGCCGGTCTGGGGTCGAGAGCGACCAGGACGATTGGCGCCGACCTGTTCGGTACTGGCGGCCTACAGCGTGGCCTAGACCAGCGGGCCGGGCTTACCCGCCAGGTAGTGGACGCCGAGGTTCGGCTGGCGGAGATTCGATCTCGCTCGAGCGGAGACATTCTCGGCGTGGAGCGGGCTCGCATCTCAGCAGCCTTGCGGGTCTTTGCGATAACGCGAGACGAGGCCGAACTCCAGCGAGAGGTCACCCAGGCCCGTCTGGATTCAGAGATTCGGGTCGCCGAGCTTCGGCAAAGAGGCGCCGAGCAATTCTCGGAGTCGGCTCGCCAGGCGTTCGACGCCCTGACGTCCGGCGGCGAAGGCGGCTTTAGCTCGTTCATCCGGTCGCAATTCAAGGCGGTCCAGCGGGAGATTGTCGGCAACGCAGCCGGTGAGCTCTTCCGGGCCGGCGGGGGCCTGGGGCTAGGTTCGGCGATTGGCGGACAGGTCCGAGACGGAAAGCTGACGTCGATTGGCAGGATTCTACAGGGGACGCCGCTGGCGGTTGACCCCGGGGAATTGGTGCAACGTGAGAACACGACGGCTACCACGCTCAACACGGCTGCGCTCAACGCGACGAGCACGGAGCTCGTCAATCTCCGCAACTCGGCGATTTCTTCGTCAGGTGGCGGCGGGTCTGCCGGTGCCGGTGGGTTGATTCCATCGTTGCTTGGCGCTGGCGGAGGATTCAAGGACTCCGACATCGTAGGTCTTGATATATTTGGCGACCTTGGTGGCAAGGGCAAGAAGAGCGGCAATCTCCGCAAAGGCATCCAGGCTGGCATTGGGATCGGCACGGCGATCGGGGGCTTCCGTCGAGGCGGAACCGGCGGTACGCTCCAGGGAATCGGCGGGGCGGCCACGGCTATCGCTCCGTTCGCCGGCCCTGCGGCGCCGTTTGTGGCTGCTGGCGGGGCGATCCTAACGACTCTATCGAGCTTCTTCGGAGACTCGGCGGAGAAGCGTAGGCGAGAGATCGAAGAGACGATTGCGCTCAACGCGGCTAGCCTGCCGAACCCCCAGGATCTATCATTCGCGGTGTCTGGGGCGTCTCGTGACGCCTTCGGAGGGGTGCGGGGGTCGAGTACGGTGACTATCAATATCAGCGCGATAGACGCCAAGTCGATCAGCGACCGCTCGGAGGACATCGTGGCGGCGGTCCGCAAGGGTATGACCGAGGACGGCGGCGGAACGGTCGACGACTTCCGGACGCAGTTGATTACCGGCTGAGACGAAGAAAAAATGCCGTCATTCCCTGATCTCAACCAAGCCAACGCCCCATTCATGCACCCATCCGCCCGCATCGTGGCGTACCACACTGCGGTCAACAGGATGGCGGACGGGACCGAGCAGCGGTGGCCTTCGGCGCCGACCGAGGTGACGATTTGGCAAATGCGATTCAACCGTCTCAGTGGTGCGGAGGTGTCCTTGATTCGCAAATTCTTCCTCGAGTCGAAGGGTCGGGACGCAACGAACTGGGACGTTACGGTCGACGCGGTACTCTACAGCAACATGAGCTTCAATTCAGACGAGTTGGTGGTGACCGAGCGCCAGGACGGAGCGTTCTCGCTCGAGTTGACTGCGAGGCAGGTGGTGAATTCGTGAGCTACGACGGACTGAGGCAGGACCACAAGCAGTTTGCGCTAAGGCCGTTCCCGGAGGCTCACCTACGGCACAATATCGACTCGTCGAGACCGTCGTCTGCAGGGCAGCGAGCGTACCCGATTGGAGACCCTCGCAGGCCGTACAGGCGAGGCTTGACGGTCCGGGAGCGAATCCTGCGGCTAGAGGAGATCCTGGACTACATGGATGCCGAGCGAGCTCCCCGCTACGCTCCTGACGGCCCGAAGACGTGGTGCAACATCTACGCTGCGGACTTCTGCTATCTGGCCGGCGTGTACCTGCCTCGGGTGTGGTGGAACGAGGCGGCCTTGGAGGACATGGACCTGGGGATGATGCCGACCGCGATGTACGCCAGCACGGTCCGGGAGATGCGGGCGAACGATCTCCACGACTGGCTGGTTTCGTTCGGCTGGGCTTTCGGCTGGCAGCGATCGACTCCGCAAAGCGCCCAGCAGGTGGCAAATGCAGGCGGACTGGGAGCTATCGTGGCAAAGAACTACGGCTCGAAGCCGGGGCACATCTCAATGGTGGTGCCAGAGACATTCGAGGCGCAGCCGTTCGGGCCAGCACAGCACTACCTCCCGGTCCAGAGCCAGGCAGGCAGGATTCCTCACAAGAGATCAGCGGGCCGGGCGGCGTGGTGGCTCAATCAGCGGTTTGAGTCGTGGGGCGTTTGGTCGCATTCATGACCGCTTCATGGAACTCGTCGGTTGTCGGTTCCCGATCTTCATTGCTGGCCCGGAATAGACAGCCGACCCCGGCGGAGATTTGGCGCTGGGTGTAGGGCTTCGGGATGCCGAGCGAGTCGATCAGGCGGATAGCTGTCACACGCCGTTCGCGGATCTCGTCAACGGTTCCGACTCGAGCCGTTCGAGCTTTCGCCATGACGGCGGCCATGCGCCGCTTGTACGCCCGGGTGCCAACCTTGGCTGGGATGAGGCGCCGGAGGGCTGGCAATCCGGGGATGGGCTTGCCGTTCTGTTCACAGCGGAAGACGATCGAATTCATTTCCCGAACCTGCGGCTGGCTTGGGCTGAGGATGCCGAGCCGTCGTAGCAGTTGCCTCGATCTCCGCAACCGTGCGGCGGACTCTGCTCGGGTTCCCAGCTTCGTGCCAGCTTTCATGCCTCTCATATTGTCTTAATAGTAGCACGGAAATGTCCTTAGAAGACCGAGGGTTGCGGGCTAAAGCTAGCAGAATCAGGAGCGTTCTCAAGCGGCGGGCCGGCGCAGTCTGCTCGATGGAGCAGTTGGCGGCTTGGCTTCTGGGCGAAGCGCAGGACAAAGTGAAGCTAGTCTGGCGGTGTAAGTACTGCCGGGACTTCCTGAAGCTGAATCAGATAACGGTGGACCACCTGATGCCGGTCTCCCTTGGAGGATCGAACAGGCTCGACAACCTCGGGGTGGCGTGCAGGAAGTGTAACGAGAGGAAGGGGCCGATCTCGGCGGAGTTCTTCGAGAGGCTGCTGGCTGAGATCGAGCTATGGCCTAGCGAGATGAGGCAGTACGTCTTGAGGAGTCTTGCCGCAAGAGATCCAGCAACACGACCCCGTAGATGAACGCCCAGCCGAGGCAGGCGGCGACGATGGCGAGGATGGCAAGTGCGATCATCAGTCCTCCTGGGTGAAATAAGCGAACACAGCCAACACGGCAAGAGAAGCAAGGAACAGCCCTACAAGGGTATGTCCAGAGGCCAAAGCATCAAGGATGCAGTAGGCGGCGATGCCGCCCGACAGCCTTTCTTTTGCTGATTCGAAGTTGCTCATCGTTCTCCTGGGGGGCGGGGGGTCATGTCTGGAGCCATGGCTTTAGGTGGCGGCCTGTGTCAGAGGAGTAAGAGGAGACCCAGGGTGAGCGACCGCCAAACCCTGCCCCGGGGAATCGATGCTTGTCTAGTAGTTCATGATGCGCTCCAATGCAAAAGGTGGTCCAAAACCGTTTTCACGAAGACGATAACACTGCGGCTCAGGGTTTGTCAATCCTTCCGCCTGAGTGTCCCCAAGAGCCAGCCTCAAGCGGTAGGTCCTCCCGTGTGGTTCTCCAGTCGGGATCGTCTTGGGGTACGACAGCGATCTCGACAGCGAACAGGATCTCGGTTGAGGCCCGCTGAATGTCTCTTGGGGTTTCTCCGCGTAGCCACCTAGCAGCGGCATGGATGTCCCCCTTGGAGTATGCAACCTGAAGGTTATGGATGAGGGAGCGCACTCCTTCGAGGGCGCCACTGCGGCGTTGGTCTGTGATTTCGGATAGGTTCATCGAAGCAGTCTCCAGTCTCTTTTTCATCGCAGCAGCCTCCAACTGAAGGCGAGGGCGACGAGGGTTCCGCCGATGGCTACAGCAGGGCTAGCGACAGAGCACAGCAGGAGCCAGCTGAAGAACGCGGACACCATGAGGAAGTAGCTGAGGAAGTCTTTCACCGAGACACCTTGTGCGGGGCACGCCCAATTATAATTCCGAACAATATATGGGGCGGGAATATGGTCGTGTTGTCGAACAACCAAGCGGCGAATCCACCGAAGGGCCACGACAGAAGCCAGTAGATGAAATCCTTGGGTGTCATCGATACGATCCCAGGGCGACAGCGAGAGTGCTTTCCTGGCAGTCGACACACCAGAAGTAGTCACCGCCGTCAACCTTGCCCATGGCGTCGACCTTGAGCAGGGCTCCAGTGTCGTGGAGGTCGGGCTCGTCGAGAACGTCGGGAAACACGCTGTCACAGCAGCAGCACTGGCAGTCGGAGGGGTCGAGTGGCTCGCCTGCCTGATTCGGCCTGATGCTGGCGCCGCGATCAGCTGCTACGTCTGCGCTTGATACTGACATAGCTATATTGTAGCACAGAATCAGGAGGCTGTAAAGTCTAGGTCGGATTGTGCTTGACTGTGGTTTTCTGCGAGCTCTAGGTTCTTGAGCGCCTGGCGATAATAGCTCGGCTTCAATTCGACCCCGATGCCTTTACGCCCAGCGCAGACAGCCCCGTAAATCTCTGAGCCAACACCCATGAATGGCGTTAGGACGGTTTCTCCAGGGTTCGACCACAGCACTAAAGCACGGTCTATCACGTCGAGCTGTAGAGGGTGGATGTGCTTCTCGTCTTCTTGGTCTCGGGCCGGCTTATACGGGAGCACACGATCCAGCCGAACGTCGTCCCAAAATGCGGAGGCGTACTGCCTCCAAATCCAATGCGAGTAGCGATTCTGGGTTTGTTTTCCAGTCCATCCGCGATATTGGAGTAGGTCGGCTGGCATTTTGCGCTCGCCAGCGTATTCCAGTAGACCGTTCGGATGACTTATTGGGACAGGATTTTCACCTCCTCGGCGGAAAACGAGCAAGTAGTCTGCGCTGGCGACGGTGCAACGCGAAGAGTCGTCGACGATCGTCTTGTGAGCGAGCGACTTTGTCATGGTCCGGTTACGCACGGTGAGGGGTTCTTTCCACACATGGTATCGGGCTACATATCCCCATCCGAGTCGGGCGTGTAGTCGGATGATGTCGCCGGGAAAATCGGTCAGATGGTCGCCCTTCCCGGTGTTTCCGGTTGGTACGTCCATGCAATGAACGCAGGTCATCCGACCAGGAACGGTCACGCGGGACAAATCGCGTACCACAAATTCGTAGTGTTTGAAAAACTCGTCGTAGTCGAGACTGTTGGACAGGTCACGTTCGCTAGACGAGTACTGGAATAGGCCAGCGAAGGGTGGCGAGTAGATCGACAGGTGAATAGAATTATCCGGGAGGTCCTTCATCACCTCGATGCAATCACCATTGTAGATCGCGTAGCTGTCTTCTATTAGTTGTTCTTGTACAGCCAACTGGGCACCTCCGTAGTGCTCGTAAACGTTCTTCGGCGGTCGATCGACAGTGCGTCCCCCATGTGTGCTACGAGCGACGAGAACATGCGTTCAGCCTGTGCCGACTTTCGTCTCAGGTTATCCTTGACTCCGGATTCACCCTCGGTGACTACTAGGTCGACCGTTACCGGTCGGTCCTGGCCAAATCTCCAGCAGCGCCGGACTGACTGATAGTATTGTTCGTAGCTGTGGCTGGCGAAGGTGACGATATGGGCGCAATGCTGCCAGTTTAGACCCCATGCTCCTATCTTCGGTTTGATGACAAGGTTCTGTAGTTGGCCGTTTCCAAACGCCTCGTACAGCTCTTCTTTGCGGTCGTCTGGTGTGCTCCCGGCGATCTGCCGGCTGCCAGGAATTAACCTCTCAAGCAAGCCCCCCTCGTCGTTTAAGTGGCACCAGACGACAGACGGCTCATCGGGGTGTGCGGCAACAAGTTCAGCCGCCATCTCGCAGCGCTCCTGAATTGTCCGGCGGCGCTCTTCGCGTTCTTCTCGGAAGTTTCGGGCGGGCAGGGCGAATAGCATTCCTGGTGCAAGCTTGCGGGTCTCGACGACATGCTCTCGCTCGATCAACTTGGGCAAAACAAAGCGGTCGTCTGAGTAACCTAGATCAGATGGTTTGCGGCAGGCTCGAGCCCAAGAGCAAACCCAACGCCAGAAGGCTACCTCGGCATGGCCCTTGAATCGCCACTGCTGACGCTTGCCATGGTACATGGCGTGACCCCGCGAGTCAGCACTGTTCTGGTCATTCTTGAAAAACCGCGTCAACATGTCCATGTATCCAAGCTCGCCGAGCGCCTCGCTTGAAGTGCCAAGCTCTATATAATCGTTGGGTGCGGCGGTCGCTGTGCAGAGTAGCCGGTACGACAGCTTAGAGGCGAATCGCGTCACCTCGGCTCGACGCTTTCCGTTGAAGGACTTGATAGCGCTCGATTCATCACAGACAATACCAGCGAATGATTCTGGCGATAGGTGGTGGAGTTGCTCGTAGTTTGTGACGTAGACGCCTGGTGTCGTTGGCTTCTGTCCGTCACGGAGTCGCCGTACTTCGATACCAAACTTGACCCCCTCGCGTACCGTCTGCGGTGAAACCGCAAGGGGTGTAAGCACAAGCACCGGCTTGTTGTGTTGCCTCACGACATGGTCAGCCCAGCGAAGCTGCATTGGGGTTTTGCCCATACCGCAGTCAGCGAAAATAGCGGCACGACCCTTGCGGCACGCCCATTCGACAAGGTGGTTTTGGAAGTCGAACAAATCACCCGAAGGGTCAACGGCGAACCCGTGGTTGACTATCCGCTGAGACTTGCCGTCGAGAAATGCGCTGTACGTTTCTTGCTGTGCCAATTGCGCCTCCACCCACCAATCCGCCTCTGTCATCGCCGTCATCCATAAAGGGGGGCTCGGCCCCCATTCAGGACGGCGGGCCAGCCGTCTGCCGTGCTCTATCAGGTCCATCATGGCGCCGTTTTTCTAGCTCCACGAAGCACGCGATAGATCAGATCGGGGCCGCAGCCGAGACGTTTGGCGATTTGCGGAACTCTTAGCCCGCTGTCACGCAGCGGCTTCACGACATCGTAGGTCACGTCGAACCGCGTCGTGGCACGAACCGCTGCACGGTGCCCTCGAAGGTCGCTGGGCCAATCGGAGAGTTTCATTCTGTCGCGACTAGTGTTGCACAGATAGAGCACGGAGCGCAAGAAAAAAGCGACAAGGTAGAATGAAGCATGGCGACCTACTACCCCCACATCTCAGGAGCGGTTTCGGCGGGTATGCCGTACGTTCGCCGGATGGCGTTCTCGACGGTGGTGTCAGAGAGTCCGGCGGGTCAAATCTTCACGGCGCCGAGGCTGACGGACCCGTTGTGGCTGTTCGATCTCGACTACAAGATGATCCCAACGGCGGACGCTGACGAGATTCTGGAGTTCTTCCAGGACCAGCGAGGCCGCTATGGCGAGTTCAGCTTCCTCGACCCCGCCGGAACGCTGATCGAGGTGGGCGACGACTTCTCTGATGCGTCCTGGACGAAAACCGGCGTGACGGTCGGCTCGGCCCAGACGGACCCCCTGGGAGGGTCTGAGGCGGTGCGCCTGACGGGCACGGGCGGCGACAACTCGGTCAGGACGCCGATTCTGCCAGCTGGGGACGCCCTGACGGTCTCGCGGGGCCAAGCCCTGACGTTTACCGGGTCGATCTGGATCAAGCCCGTGATCGCCTCCCAGAGCTTTATGGTGGCGTTCTACAGGACGGGCGTGGGGGTCGAGTCGTCGAAGATCATTGCGCTTGCGGACGGCAGGTGGCAGCGGATCTGGTTCACTTGGCAGTCCAACACGGACGATCCGCTCGAGGTGCAGTTTGGCGGCGGCGGGACGTGGGCGTCAAACGCCGTGGACGTGTTCGCTCCGGTGTGCTCGCCGTTGCCAGGGAAGGGAGGAGACGAGTACGGGCCGAGCAACTACGGCCTGCACGCCAAGTCGAGGTTCGCCGTGGACAGACTCAGGATGGAGTCCCCACAGCCGGGGCTCTGGAACGTCAAATGTGCGGTTGAGAGCTACGCATGAGGACGGCCAAGGTTGGGGACAGAGCGGCCATCGTAACGTTCTGCAAGCAAGGCATTTCGACGGTCAAACTGGGGTACACTGTCAGTGAGATCCAAGACGAAAAGACCTTTGTTAGGGGCGAGGACGGGAACGACTTCGGGACGTCATTCAGTCCTGGCGGTCGGTCCACGAAGCCGCAGTACTTCGATTCAAAGCTGGTCCTGGTTGAAGACTAGATGCCTCCCAGCACAATAGCCGTTGACAAAGAACTTGCGCTGTCATTCCAGCCGTTGCTCCTGGCGGAGTTGACTCTGGTTGACGCAACGACGATGCGTCTGACGACCCACCCGGGCGTCACCTACCTCACCAACACCTACCTGCCTCGCATCTCGCCGACCGGCCAGAACATCCAGCAGATAGCCTCGCTCGGCCCGCAAGGGGTCGACTCCCCGGCTCGGATAGCGGTGACGCTCCTAGACGGAGACGGCACGCTGTTCGCGACTGCCAAGACGCCGGGCTTCGCGGGAGCTCTAATCACCTTCACGCTGGTTTTCTGGGACCCCGGCACGGCCAATTTCTCGAGCGACTCGGAAGTCAAGTTCACCGGAGTCTGCGACGAGATCACAGACGTTCGAGACGACGGCTCGATGGTGCTTCGAGCTCGTTCGAAGCTCGACCTGTCGGGGATCATCCTGCCGCCAGCGAGAACGCAGCGGCGGTGCCCGCTGTTCTTCCCGAAGACGGCAGCCCAGCGGCAACTGGCGGCGGACTCCCCGGAATCGCGGTTCTTCCTGTGTGGCTATTCGCCTGACGCAACGGGCGGCAACGCGGTCGGCAACCTGGACGGCGCAAGCCCGTTCCTGACATGCGACTTCACCCGCCCGAATTGCATCGACCGCCTGGGAGACTCGGCGGCAACGTTCCCGATCATTCAAGACGAGGCCGCCAACCCGACAGGCCGATATGCGGGAATCCAGGCCGAGCCGCCGGACATCGTTTCGCGGGGCTTCAAGAGCGCCTTCGAGCTCATCTCTGCGGCGAGCGCCGAGGAAGCCGGGTCGCTCAACAACCCGATTCCAATTGCCTTCGGCAAACAGTGGGTGACGCCGTTTGCGGGGACAGTGGTGGGCGACGCCAACCTGACGGGCGAGGAAGCGATTTGTGCCTTCCGGGACTGCGAGTCAATCGACAGGGTCATAGTCAAAGGGACCGAGATTCCCCGAGAAGGGTTTTTCAATGCGAACATCGACTCCGGGTTCTGGTTCGAGACGAATCTAGGCGACCGTACAGGCAACGTGACGGCCAACCTGGGGACCGGTGCAGCGATTTGGGACCGGGTCACCAGGCCTGATCCGTATGGCTCAATGGCGGTTGTGGCTGTGGTGGTCCCGAGGGCGCTAGGGGAATCCGGATCGCCGCTGCAGATGCAGGTCTTCGGGACCTGGATGAAGACGAGAGTCTACAGTGATCTCGTCACCTGGAGCGACGCAAACGCATCCCGCAACCCGGTGTGGCAGCTTCTCCACCTGTTTGCTCAGGTGACGGCCCGCCTGGACTACTCGCAGATAGACGTTCAGAGCTTTCTGGACGCCTCGGCAGTCTGTGACGTGTCGATCACGGCGCCAGACCTGATGGCAGGCGAGGGCGGCCCGGCAACGTACTCGACGCCTCGCTACTCGTCAAGTTGGTCGATCAAGCAGCCGAGGCCGATGGCTGACGTCATCAACGGCCTGCGCAGGGCTTGCGACGCAGATCTACTCTTCAACGCAGCCGGCAAACTAGAGATCCATATCCGCCAGACGCTCGCCGATCAACAGGGCTCGGCGGTAGCGGGCTCGAACTACAACACGGCGGTTGAATCCAAGGACGCCTCTGGCTCGACTCAGAACGGCTACGTGGCCTACAAGTTCGACGAGTCCGTGGTGTCAGTGGCGGATGACGGCAAGCGCAACGTTTCGATGCGGGTCAAGAGCCTGCAGACGACCCCGAACCGCTACCACGCGAGCTTCCAGAACCGTCGTAGGCAGTATCAGCAGGACCAAGTGTCGCTGGTCAGCCCGGACGCCGTGGGCGCCGCCGGCAAGGAGATCTCACGAGGCCAGCAGCTTCTAGGGCCGGAGACGTACGACCAGCACTTGCGCATCTTCCGGCGCATGCTGGCCCGGGACATCGAAGGCAACCCATCAGGAACGGAGAGCGGCTCATGGAGATGGGAAATCGAGACGACGATCAGGGCATCTCACCTCAGGGTGGGGCATATCGTCCTGTTCGATATGGCGAAATTCGGCTTGGACGTTGGCTTGGAGTCTCCGCCAGCGACCCCGATCAACGGCGTGCTCTGTCGCGTGGTCGAGATCAAGCCATCCACCAATTACGAGCGGGTGGCACTCACGCTCGAATGGCACGAAGACGACTGGTACGTTGACACCTTCGGCCAGCAGGATGAGCCGCCGGAGCGCAACCCGGCCCGGGACCGGCTGCCGAGGCCGCCGCTGCCGTGGCAGGCTCATATCACCCAGCCGGACGTAGCGGACCCGATCTACGACGACAGCGAGTGGTTCTTCTCGCTGGCTCAGAAGTACGACCTTGGCAAGGACGCCACGGCCCTCGCTCGAGTTGAGATCACCGGCAAGCAGCCGGTCAACAACGTCAGCGGTGCGGTGACGGCGCCATACGTCCCGATGGACGGCACGGCGGCGTCAGGCTCGGGCACGATTCTGGGCGACCAGGACGTCTACATGGCGCTGGCGGCCCTGGATACCAATGGGCTCCAGGGGCCGCTGTCGCAGGTTGTTAAGGTGTCGATCCCAGCCGGGACGCTATACACGGTTTCCATTCCGGACATCGTGTGGCCTGCCGAGGCGGACGGCTACAACGTCTATGCCGGGACCGACCCTCGCTTGATGGCGTTTCAGGGTACTTCCGCCACAACGCCGAGTCAGGTTGACATCACCGCCCTCGACGAGAGGACGTTTGGCCCGCCAGACGCCGAGTTTGACATCCTCAGAGTGAAGGCCAAGCGGGTTATCCACTCCGGAGTGGTGGGCGTGGAGTTGACGGGCGTCACATCGACGACGCTGACGAAAGCCAGCGCTGGCTGGACGACAAACGAATGGGCTGGCCGGATCGTTTCGGTGATCGGGTTCGACGGCGACCAGACGCCGATGCCGCTGGCCAACTTCTCGGTCACATCGAACACGGCGGACACGTTGACGATCACAGGGCCGAACCCGGTGACGCTGGGCGTTGGCGTGGGTGATGTCCTCATCATCCGTTCTCGTGCAACTTCAGCAACAGCAAGCAGTTACACGGATTCGCTATGGGTTAACGCCCAGGCTCCTAGCGGCCTGACGGTCGACGCTGAGATTGGGCGGAACGTCCGGATCATAGCGGGGACGGGCCGTGGCCAAGTTCGCAAGATCATCGACAACACGGCAACCGTCATCACGATTGACGGCGAGTGGACTGTTGAGCCGGATGGCGACTCGGTGCTGATTGTCGAGGAAGCAAGCTGGATCTATAGCGTCGACTCGAGTCCGATTTCGAACTCAAAGCCGGAAAACACGACGATCGTCAACATTCCGATCGAGAACGACCCCGGCAAGCCGCTGATGGTCACGGCGATCGGTGTGGACGGCGGCGACAACGAGTCAGCGGAGGCCCTGGCGCAGTTCCGCGAGATCTGGGTATTCGGGGACGCCGGCTCGATCGCGAGCGCCGTGGCGCCGTCTGACGTGACGTCTGTGACGGCTGCTGAGGACCCGGTGACAGGGGCGGATGGCACGGTCATGTCTCAGGTGACGGTGAGCTACAACGAGCCGACGCCTGGCGGGTCTGAAACATTCGAGGGCGTTTCTGTTTACGGTCAAGATCTCGACAACGCCCTGGTGGATTTCAGCGGGAATCCGACGAACGACTTGAGGCTACTGGCGGAGATCCCGGTAGACGCATCACCGATTGCTCGCCGGCTGCCGCCGGTTCCGGTGACGGGCCTGTCGATGCGTCTTGAGCTCCGCTCGTATTCAGCGGTGGTGCGGAACACGACCGGTCCGCAGATCGAGGTTCTTATCGACGGCAAGCAGAGCGGGCCAACAGCGCCAGCTAACCCGTGGTGCCAGGACACCCCAGGGGGCTTGACGCTGTCGTGGGAGAAGAACCCGGAAGCGGACCTGAGCCACTACAACATCGCTTGGACGGGGAATCTGCAGCCGTACGACGTGACGGTGATTCCGGCCCACCAGACGATTGTCAACGTAGCCAGGAACTCGGACGACGGTCATCGCAATAGTCATGACTGGGTGCAGCGCCGCTACAAGGGCACGATCGCGGGCAGCGTGTTCACGCTTGACGGGACTAGCCCGAAGGAATGGATTGCCAGTCAACTGCTGATCGAGACTTCGGCCAGTGTGTTCACCGGAATCGACGTTACGATTTTCTACCAAGACGGGACGTTTGAGACTATCGCGTGTTCGGCCAACACGGCGGACACTATCACGCTGGCAAGCGCTCCGGCGCAGACCGGGGTAGTTGAAATCCGACTAGGCGGTGAAGAGAATGACCAGCAGTTCTACATCCAGGCCGTCGACACGTCGGATCTGCGCTCGACGTGGGCGACGTTCCCGGCGTGCTCGCCACAGGCGCCGGACGGGACGACTGATCGCGATCCGCCGCTACCGCCGCAGATCACAGCGTCATCCTCGAGTCCGTCGTGGTGGACGGTAGGATTCACCGGCCTGAGTGCGTTCATGGGCGGCGACGCCGCACGGCAGCGGTCAGGGTGGCTCGGCGTCCAGATAGCGTCGTACGCAGCAACAGAGACCGAGACGGACGCGAATTTGGCGAAGATGCGCTCAATCCGGGGCGTGTTCGTGGCTGATGTCGAGGTGACCTACAGGCAGCCAGGCGGAGGAGCTACCGACACCCAGACGTTCCGTCGAGAATGGAATGGCGGCGGCCCGATCTACGAGGCTGACCGTGCTGACCCGTCCGGCGATCCGGGCTGGCGTGAGTTCGCAACGTTCCTGATCGACCTGCCCGGGGTGGAGATCACTGGCGTGAGAGCTCGCCTAGAGAACGCCATCGGGCTAGGGGATTGGCGGGCGTCGATCCCTGGCTTGTTCATGGGCGCCGGGCGGGGGTTCACGGGCGACCCGGCCCAGAGGATCAAGGAAGTCCTGGCGTCGGTTCCGAGCGCTGGGCAGCTTCGAGGAGAGATCCAGGAAAGCAGCCGCATCAATATCGTTCCGACCGAGGACGCGGTGATTCAGTTCCCAAGTGTGGCTCCGGAGGTTGGCGAGAGGATAGTCTACGTCATTCGCCAAGGGGGGACGCCGTATCAGATCACGTTCGCGGCTGGCTTTACGAAGCTCGGCAATCGCAGGGTGCCTAAGGCCGCCAACAGTAAGACGGTCGTCGAGTTCTATGCCACGACGGTTGCGGTGCTCGAGTGCGAGAGGTTCGACACACTATGGCCCTAATTAGACTGCTGATTCTAGCTATCGCTATGGCGGCGTCCGGGTTGGCTCAGTACACCATTTTGGAGCTCGAGCCGACGACAACGCCGGCGGTCCCGGAGATTCACTTCTGGGACTTGGATCGGTCGCACCAGTCGGGTTTCAAGCCTTCGGATGTGACGACGACGAGCTACAACTTCATTCTGCCGGCGGCCTTGCCGGGCTCGACGCTGTGTATCTCGTCAACTACGGGCGGCCAGCTTGGGTACGCGGCTTGCTCTGGCGGCGGCTCACTGCCGGTGGTAGATACGACTTCAATTGTGGAGGGAAGTGCGGACGCGACGAAAGAGGTGCGCCTGGAGGTGGACGGACTTACGACTAGTACGGTGCGGGTGTGGACTGCCCCAGATGCGGATATCACTGTTGCAGGCATCGACTTGGCTCAGACCTGGACCGCAGCACAAGTTCTCGGGGTTACCACGACAACGACAGCCATGATCCCGGGCGCCAACTTGACGTACGACTATGGCGCTGACGGCAACATGATTGACGAGGTTTTCGTTGGCGACATCCGTATGCCGAACACTGGTCGTATCTGGGCGAAGGACTCAGGCGGAACGTATCGCCAGGTAGCGTACTTCGACTCTGGAAACACGTTGACACTAGGCGGAAGCACGACGGTTCCTAGCGGCGGAGATCTTCGCCTGGAGGCCCCGGGGGCGTCAGGGACAGAGGTTGCGGTGCTGTTGAACTGGTTGAGTTCGGCAACTGGAACATTTGCGCCAGCCGTGGGCCAAGTGGCGATTGGATCAGGGGCTAATCCGTGGGATAACGGCTACATTCAAGACACTCTCTTTATCTCTGATTCGGACGGCGCCGGAGGTATCGTGCCCGGGGTTCGGATTGAGGCCGATGCTGGGGCCGGGCCGTACACCGAGATCAGGTCTGGGGCCTCGACGCCGTGGAATCTGACGCTGCCGACAACGGGGGGGACGGTTGACTACGTCCTCCGAACGGACGGCTCTGGAACGACTAGCTGGGTGGCTCAATCGGGCGGCGGATCGATCACTGTCGAGGACGAGGACGGCGTTCCGAGCTACACAGGGATCACAAAGATTAGCTTCGACCAGACGGACGGCTTTGCCATCACAAACCCGTTCGCCGGGGAAGCGCAGATCGACATGCCGAACGTGGTGTTCACGGACAACACGCAGAGTATCACGGGGCAGAAGACTTTTGAGGCGGTAGCGCAATTCGATACCGATCTAGAGATTAGATACAGCGTTACAAATGCGGTGACGGGAGAGTTTCTTGGGACGGCGACAAACCAGCTTGATCTCAGGAACTCAACTGGCGGGCTGATGCAACGCTGGAACGCGACGTCTAACTTTACGTCCATCAACATGGGCATGACGACGGAGCAGATGGTTCCAGATGGTAACGGAACCAGAAGCATTGGGACGGACGCCTTAGAATACTTGGATCTATGGCTTGAAGGTACGGCTCACATCGACATCCTGGACGTTGACTTCACAAGCACGTTTGCAAGTGCGGCAACCTTCAACGGCGGGCTGGTTGCCGGGACTGGCACGAACAGCACCCTCCATATAGGCACAGGGGCTCTGTACGTCGTGGATCGCAACTTGGCAAGTTCGTCGATCTCGTGCAGCGGCGTGGACGACTCGTACCTTGAGGTCACCACGGACGACTACATAGTCTTCTGTGAAGGCGGATCACGCTTCCGTATTGCTGGGGTGAGCTATTGATGAATCCTTGCGCCAGGGAAATTCAAAGGCTCAGCGGGGGCCGCCTATCTCGATCGCTGGCGAGTGGGTTGTGGGGGCGGCAAATAGCAGTAGTGGCCGTTCTCGTATACCAGGTCTCCGTTTTCGAGCACGACCGGATCGGGCGAAAGGCCAGGCGTGCATGTTGCGGGATCGATGATGCCAAGCCCGGCGAAGAGATTCATTAAGAAGATGCCTAGGAATACGGTCATGAGGTCTATTTTCTCCTGTAGCGGGGTTGCCGCTGTTTCGATAACGTCTTTATTCTACCACAGAATGAGGGCCGTGGCGGCTATTGTCGCACTTTTTTTTGCGATGCCGGCGCTTGCTCAGGAGTGCGAAGAGGTGACCCGTACGATGGCGGGCAACTTCGCGGTCAACCTGGGGGGTGAGGAGATTCCGCCGGTTGTGCATGACCAAGGCAAGGGAGACGAGCAGTCTCCTGGGCTGTGGGGGACGGGTGCCTACTGGCTGTTCCCGCTGACGTTCAACGTCCCGATTGGCTGCCGGGTTCGGGTGCTCGAGATCGACGCGGCGGTAGACGCCAGGATGACGTGGCCGAACTCGGTGCTGCGAGACATGCTGCCGACCGAGAACCCGAAGGGCTGCGTGGGGGTTCTGGGCGCTGTCATGGTGCACGGAGAGGACGACGCCAGGCGTGGGAGTCGGTTCGCAGACTTCGCGGATGACGCTACACTGGCGTACAAGCAGGACAACCTCTGCGACGGCGGAAGGATCGTGATTCCGCTGTACCGATCGTTCGGTGACAACGTGGCAAACACGGTCTTGCCGGAGGATAAGCTGTATTTCAAGGTCGCTTCTTGGCTGAACGAGACTGCTATGGCCGTTCACGCCGAGATGACCTTCAATCTGTTGTACAAGTTCGAACCAATCAGTGAGGTGACAAGGTGACGAGACTCGGAACGATAGGGGTGTTGGCGGGAGTGCTGATAGCGATAGGCTTGATCTGCTCCCTTTTCCTGCCGGCGGCAGACAAGCCGGATGCGTTGACGGGGCAAGAGAGGGAGGAGTTCTACCACCTTCTGGCGACACTGCGAGGAGCTCAAGCGATGGCGGCGGCGCCGAATGAGCGAGTGGCGATAGCGCAGGGCTCCCTGGCGGCGTTCATCTCGGAGCGGGCCGGAGATCATCCGTGCCAGCTAAACGAGGACGCGGAATGGACCTGCGTGGAGCCGCCGAAACCGCCAGAGGAAGCGGCGGATGGGGAAGAAACCGAATAGGCGCTCTGGTACAATCTGGCTGGAGCATGGAGGCCAAACATGATCCGAATTCTACTACTTCTGGCGGTCCTGAGCGCCAATCTTTTCGCCGGTCAGTCGATGGTCATTGCGACCACGCACACCGGCACGACGTCGACAGCGGTGCTTGACGTATCACTGATTACAGGCTTCGCTGATCTCGAGCGGGCGATTTTCCACGTCGAGGAAGTCTCTGGCGTCACTACCTGCACAGCGGCCCTTGACGGTCAGACTCGCGGCATGACGACCTGGATCAGGGAGGGTACGTGCGATTGCGCCGCCGCAGCGATCGGCGGAGACGGTTGTGCCGTCCAACTGACGGCGGGCCGAACCTACGACAAGGTCCGAGGGACGATCACGGTCCTGACCGGCACGACGCCGACAGTGCGGTCCATTCTGAAAGCGCAGACAGGAACCCCCTAGTGATGCGATTCTTCACGCCCACCCTACGCCTCGCCGTGTTCTTTGCGGCGCTGACTTCGGCGTTGGCGACAACCGTCACGGGCGTGATTGAGGACGCGGTAGGAACGCCGGTAACGGGTCGGATCACGATCACTTGGCCGACGTTTGTCTCCCCGACTGGGGAGATCGTGTGGGGCGGCGACCGCGTGCTGCTAATCACTTCCGGGGCGCTGTCGCTTGAGTTGTACCCGAACGTCGGGTCGACGCCGGCAGGGACAAGCTACCAGATCGAGATTCAGGGAACTGGAGTCAGCCGGGGCGTCTATTCCGAGGAGTACTGGGTAGTGCCGGACTCCGGGACGCCGGTTGACGTGTCGACGGTGCAGACGTCGACCCCGCCTGTTCCGACAGCGATCATTTCACTCAATCAGATCTTCACGACAGGCGCATCGAACGGCGACGTTCTGACGTTTAACGGAACTGTTCCAATTTGGACGCCGGTCGTTGCGAGCGCAAACGTGGTGGTCAGGGAGACGGATCTGAGTCCGTCGATCTCGTCGATCAATACGCTTGAGTTTCTATCAACAGACTTTCTAGTTACGGACATGACGGGCGGGGTCGCCCGGGTGTCTTTCATCGGATCGGGGTTCAACTGTGCGGCTTCGCCGACAGAGCTCACGATCTCGGCAGGAGCGATCACGATTCCTGCGTCGGGGTGCTACTACGTCGACACGGAAGCTGACGCCGCAAGTGACGTTTTGGACACGATCAACTGCTCGGCTGGGATGAGGTTCGCCCTTACCCCGGAAGATACGACCAGGACGATTGTGATCCAGGACGGTGGCGCCATCGACTCCATGTTCACGTTCTCGCTCGACCACTTGCATGACGAGTGGATGGGGCGCTGTTACTCAACCAACCAAACGATCGAGGAGAGCAGATCAAATGCAGGTACTTAGACTAGCGCTATTGTTTGTCGTTGCGATGGCTGCCTTGGCGCAGGATGGCAAGATCGAGCAAGTGTCTGAAAACTTAGTGGCTGACGGCAGCGAAACCGCTGTTGTTTTCCACTTGGCCGACGAGCTTGCCATGTCGAAAGAAGACGCCGCAATGTGCGAGGGGAATCTGTGGGCGTACGACGCAGACAGACAAGAGTTCGCGTGCATCGACCCTGAAGTCATGGAGATCGACGAGGACAGGGCTAGGGTGCTGCGAACGCAACGAGATTTTCACTTCCAGTCGTCGATCCTATACAGAACGCAGCGTGATGCGTGCCAAGCGGACCTGAAGTCAAAAACGGACTCGTTCCGTATGGAGACGCAGGCGAGGGCCTTAGCGCTAGCGATGTCGAACGCACAAGACGAGGCGAGGGCGAAGTGCCGTGCGCTCGGCAAGAAATTCAACGATACGGAAGTGCAGTGCTCTGAGGAGCCGCTACCACAACCGGAGGAATAGACAACAATGCGGGGAATCATTCAAATCCTGGTGCTGGTAGCTTTCGCGGCTGCCAGCGCCTTGGCGCAAGTGGCTGGTGATCCGGTCCTGGAGAGCGTAGGGGACGCTCACGTTTGGGGTGACGGCGCCGGGGCGTCCGTTTCGGTCACCTACGACAACACGGGGACTGACGTGGTAGTGACGGCGACGTCTGGAGTGCTCAACGTCACAGGCGAGATCCAAGAGGGCAGCGTGGCTGTCGTGACGGAAGATTTCACCCTGACGGGAGGCGTGGGTATCGCTGCGATTGGTGACCTGTCGACTAACCGGACGGTCACATTCGACGCAACAGAACTCGACGCACTAACATGGGACGCGGGCTCGCTGGCGAACTTCTCTTGGACCTATTCTCTGTCCGGAGCAAGCGACCCGGTAATCAACTTCGCTGATGGTGTCATAAACGCCACCACCGGGACTTGGCAGGTCGGCGGCGTGGATGTCGTGCTCGAGTCGCTCACTTTGACGGGCGGTAACGGTATCGCGACGCTGGGCGACTTGTCGACGGGCAGAACGGTGGCGGTCGAGTTACTCGGCGTGGTGGACGGAACCGGCGGGACGAGCAACAACAGCGGCCTAGAATTTCAGGGCGCTGGGTCCGACCTTCTGACGTTGCTGCAGGGCTGTTCCGATACCGAGGTGCTGAAGTGGACCGAGGCGAGTTCCCTGTGGGGCTGCGCTCCGGATGCCGGCGGAACGAACCCGCTGACGATCGCATCGCCTGAGGAGTTGACGCTGGCAACAGGATCGGCCACCCTGGCGGGATCGGCGAACACCCTCACATATCACTCGATGAGGACCGAAGGCGCCGCAGGTAGCGACGACTGGACGGCGGTCGTGTGCACAGCCGGCAGCCAGCACGTAGTCTATGCCGGGAACGCCTCCGAGGATGTCGTGGTGCAGCTATCGAGCGGGCCGGACTTCACCTTGGACAGCGTCAACGACAGGGCTATTCTCCACTGCGACGCAACCAATTCAATCGAACTACTTTCCAGACACAACGCAGGGTAAATCAACGTGAAACGAATCATCATAGCCGCACTGCTGCTGTACGCAGTGGGGGCCTGGGGCCAGACGGTGGGCGACCCGCTTCTCTATGGCGATTCGCATGACACCGTGAACCCGGATTGCAGGGTGACGAGGACGGCGACGGACGTCTTGACGATGGAGACGCCGTGCAAGGTCACCTTGAACGACACGACGTACACGTTTTCGGCTGATGCGCTGATAGACGTTGCGGCTGCGCAGACCGGCACGGTCTACGTGTTCGTGAACTCCAGCGGAACGGTCATCGTTGGAAACACGATCACACTGGATTCGTGCACAAACTGTACCGAGTCGGGAGACACGAGCTACGCGGCCAACAGCTTCCATATCGCATCGTGGGCGGTGACGAGCGGGACGTGGGCGACAACAGGCACAGACGATCGCGGCTTCAACCGCGACTTCTACACTGGCGGGACCGGGATCAACATCGCCAGCAACGTGATTTCGGTAGGCTCGAATGTGGTCCTCAACGACCAGAACAATAGCCTAGGGGCGTTCTACGTAGACATCGACGGGATTTCGGTTCCGTCAAACCCGGCAGCGGGCTTCCGTAGGCTTTTCGTGGACTCGGTTGACGATGTCCTGAAGGTGCGGACGGCGGGCGGAACGACAGTTTCACTGGAGAGCGCTGGGGGGTCTCCAGCCCTCGACGCGGTCACCAACCCGGTGGCGGCCAAGACATTCACGTTTGACGTGGCCGAAACGCTGGTGTTCACCAACACAGGTGCGTTCGGGGCGATCAACGCCTTCCAGTTCTCGCAGACGACTGGCAACCCGACAGCGGGCACGGTCCTGGACGTCAGAGCCGCTGACAGCGACGTAGACGTGCTCCGGGCCGGTGATGGCACGAACGGTATCGTAGTCTCTCAGGCGGGCGCTATGACGGCTGAGGGGACTGGTTCTATCACGGCGACCTTGGGCGACAACGCGGGTTCATTCTTCGCGACTGGAGAGCTCGAGGACGCCAGGGTGGTCGACACGCTCACGCTGACGTCGGTTGGTCAGGCGGGCGACGTCGACATGACGGGGATTGCCGATGGCGAATGCTTAGTCTATGACGGCGTGACGGACAACCGGCTAGAGCCCGGGGCGTGTGGGGCCGGCGGAAGCTCCGCGTGGTCGGCCCTGACGGCTCCGACTGGTGCGGTGTCGATGGTATCGGACGCGACGGGCGAGACGGCGACGTTTGACTTCCAGTCAGCCTTCACGACCGGGACGCAGTTCTTGGTTCAAGGGGGAGTGACGGGCGACCCGAGCGGCGGCGTGATCTTCGGGGTCAACTCGGGAGACGCGGACATTTTAGAGGCGGTGCTAACTCGGAACTCGACATCCATCCTGCCGGTACTGACGCTCCAGAACGACGGCGCCGGGGACGCCTCGATGGACTTCACCATCACCGGGCGAACTTGGACGATTGGTGTAGACAACGGCACGAGCGACCGGTTTTCTATTTCATCCTTGGCTGGGTTGGGTGCTCAAGACAGGTTATCAATTGGGACGAATGGGTTTCTTACGATTCCTGTGATTCCGAATGGGCAAGCGTTCTGGACGGACGGCAGCGGCACGCTGCAGGTAAACACGACGCCAGACTTTGGAGCGCTGACGTCGTTTGAGGTGCCAAACGGCGCTGCTCCGACCACTGACGCTTTCGGAGAGATCGCAGGCGACAACGACTCCTGGGCGGCTTCGAGAGGCGCCCCGCAGTGGTTTGACGGCACGGCGAACGTCTACTTAGTAGGGACGCTGGCGACCGACGTGCCGACCAACGGCCAAGTTCCGAAGTGGCAAACCGGCGGTACGATCCTCTGGGAGGATGACGCCAGCGGCGGCACGCCGTCGCTCGATAGCGTGACAGACCCTGCGGCGGCCAAGACGTTCACGCACGACGTCGCTGAAACCTTGGCCTTTGTCAACGCGGGATCTTTCGGCGCAATCAACGCCTTCCAGTTCCGCCAGGACACCGGCAACCCGACGGCGGGGACGTTGTTCGATTTGCGAGCCGCCGACGCCCAGGTGACGGTGCTACGTGCGGGCGACGGCACCAACGGCATCACGCTGTCGCAGGCTGGGGCGTTGACGGCAGAGGGCACGGGCGCGATCACGGCGACCACTGCGGCGGCGCTGGCGGCTAATGGCGCAAACTGCTCAGCAGGCAACTACCCGCTAGGTGTGGATGCCGCCGGGGCGGTCGAAAGCTGCACGGCTGACGATGACGTACCTGAGGCGGCGGACTTCGGTGCGGCAGCGGCTCTTGACGGAACGACAGGCGCCCTGGTTGCAAACGCTGCTGATTCTGCCGCCTACACGGACGGTTCGGTAGATGTGGAACACGTTGAAGACGATCTAAAGACGTTCCACGACTGCCAGTCTTTGGTGGATCTCAATACAGCGATCCCGGCCACAGCCGACATTCCTTCGTTCTTTGGGGAGTTCCCGTTTGCCTTCACGGTCACGAAGATATGGTGTGAGACTGACGCGAACACCGCCACGATCAACCTTCAAACAGATGATGGTACTCCTGCCGACGTGGCGACCGCTGATCTCGTCTGCGATACAACCGAGCAGGACGTTTGTGCGTCTGGTTGCGACATCACCGCGACGCCGTTCACGGCGGAGGCGGCTGTGCAAATAGGCGAGCAGCTTGACCTTGACATTGTTTCACTTGGGGCCATCAATAGGTTAAATGTATGCGTAACTGGACTCATTCAGTAGCCCTGCTCCTGGTTCTGGGGGTCGCCCAATTACAGGGCCAGGAGTGGGCTCGTCCTGTCATCCCTGCCGGGGTGTTGTTTAATCTCGAAACGGGTTGGATCAGCAGCGGCGCCACCTGCCCAGCTCGCACGCATCAGTGGACTCTGCAATCTGATTTAAGTAGCCACACCGACGAGGGAAGCGGCGGCGTTTCGCTTGACGAGAAGGGTGGCGCTGCTTTACCGACTCATCTTGGCGCAGGGAACGGCTACCGAGGGGCTGGTTCAGATGGCATGGACACCAACTCGACTTCCGAGACGTTGGTGCCGAACCTGGCTGAAGAATGGACGTTCTGTACGGCAGGAGATTTTGACGGAGCGGCTATCGATGATGATGTGTGGGGTGTTTCTACTACCAGCACACCAACGATTGTAATCAACGCTTCGGCTGCAAATGGCATTCAACTCCTCATCACAGACAACACCAGCGGCGTTCTAGATGTAGATGGGGGAAGTATATCGTCCAGTACGTTTACGATGTTTTGCGTGGCGATCAGCGGCAACGATGCTGCTGGCACGGAGATTTGGCAAGACGGCTCCTATCAGACGGTCAATACAAATACGGACACCTGGGATGACAACCTTCCGACGTTGGCAGAGATACACGCTGCGGACATCAACTCAGCAGCCACGGAAGGATGGGATGGGGATTGGCTATTCTTTGCGGTCTGGGATGGAGACAAGCTGACGGACGACGAGATCGACGCCTGCTGTTCGGACGTATTTCAAAGCGTCACGACGGCAACATTGACTTGCAACTAGGAGGAGAAAAAACAAATGAAAGGTCTTACGCTGCTTGTACTGTTCGTGGTCGCATCCTATGCCGCCGACTGGACGGTCAACGATCCAGAGATCTTATCCAAGCAACTCAGCGTCGAGAATAGCACGGTTCGGTCGGTGATTCAGGTGCGATTCTCTGATGACTCACCAACCCCAAACACTCAAGATGTCCAGTTCACTGCTTCCGGGTCGAACACGATGGCCCGGTTGCAGCAGCGGGCTTATGCCATTCAGCAAACCCTGAATGGGCACGAGTCTGTCACGCTCGGCGCTTTCTCCCCAACTCCGCCGACCCCAGCCGACCAGGCGATAGAAGATGCTCTTCTAGCCCGCCGCAAGATGGCGGCCTTGCAGGACCTGAAGGGTGTCTTTGGGTTAGCGGCAAACGCTGAACTGGGGACTAGTGGCGTGACCGTCACACAGGCCGAGAACAGCCTGGAGTCGGATGTGTTTACTGATGTCACAAACGCTGCCAGGTTGAGTATTCTTCTCAAGAATATTCCGGTAGCCGTGGAGTAAACGTTTTGCTAATGCGGCTCACGGCCTTAGTCCTGGTAGCGTGCGTCTCACTGTTCGCCCAGGCGACGAACGTCCAACTCGTCGGCACGACGGCGACGCAGGCGACGTTTACATACACGGCGCCTTCTACTGCTGCGTGCACATGGGAGGTGTCCGAGCACGAGGACAACACGCCCGACTACACGCCGTTGCACGCGGACGTAGACTCGTCGCTGTTTTCAGGGGCGAACTCTGACGGCGGCGGGCCGGTCAACCGCAGGAAGATTCTAGGGAAGCGAGGCCGGTGGTTCACCACGGACGCTGGGGCGGTGACGTCAAGAACGCTGCGGGCGGCGATGCCGTACGATTGGCGCTTGACGTGCGGCTCGGCGGTGACGGGAACGTTCGCGACAAGAACCGTCAATTGGGCTAACCTCGCCGAGGAGCCGATTCCCCCGCTAACCGCTGGCGGGCCGACACCGATGCCGACACTGCCAGCTGGCGGGCGATGGTCCGGCGCTCACCCGGTCACGGGTGTTTATTGGAAATACCCTATTGCTCTCTACGACGATCTAGAAAATCCGGTCGCCCTTGCCTGTGCGGCACCGAACTGCGACATCGACACGAACGCAAATTGGACCGACGAAGCAAACTGCGAAGACAACGACGACGCTTTTTGCTCAACCTCCACGGCGGACGACCCCATCACAATCCACGATACAGCGCCGTATATCTCGACAAGTTACCACCCGTTCATGTCGACGTTTTACGTTCGCGTCAAGGAGTGCTCACACTCCGGGGCGGGGCAGGACATCCAGGCTCGGGTCAGCCTCAACAACGGCGTGGACTACTCGGACTGGGTCATAGCGAGTTGTCCGAGCGTTGCGGCGGACGTCGATATCGGTGCGGGTGGCTACGCCAACTGGTGGGGCCTGACACCGATAGCTCAGAACTTCGTTCAGGGCAAGGGCGTCATCATCGACAACTCGGGAGATACCGGAACCTCAACGACGATTGAGTTTGAGAACAACGCAGCAGGCCAGGACGACTGCGACTCGCTGATTGTTGGCGGGGACATGGCGTTCACCCTCGACGATCTGAACGACACCCCGACGACGTACACGGTCTCGTCGAAGTCGTGCGGATCGACCCCTCCGAACGTCGTTATCAACACTGCAGTAGACATCCACCGCGGCGATGAAGGCGTTCCGTGGGGACTGCGTGCCGGGTATTGGAACAACGACGCCCTAGTGATGCAGGTCAAGATGGCGGCGGGCGGCTCGGGTACGATCACACTCGACAACGTACAGTTCGTCCCGGATATGGTCGAGGGAGTCGATCAAGTCAACGCGGGCATGTTCCGCGAGGCGGCCTACGAGAATTCAGACGGCTGGAATCTCATCTCTGGAGGTGGCGGACAGGCTGGAGCGCAGAACGCTTTCCCGCTCTACGCTGTCAAAAAGAACGGTCGTGACCTGACGATCAATCTATTCGAGGCGGCTTCGCATTTCGGGAGCGAGTTAGGCGGCTCGGGCATCGTGCCAATGATTGGAAGCGCTGCCAATAACTGGTCTTCGGGCGGTGCGGGGGCGGATGCCTGGAAGACGCTTTATATAGCTGTAAGTCAACAGGACGGGGATTTCGCGATAGGCAAAGTGGTCTTCGATAAGGCCGACCCAGAGGTCGCCACTACTAGTCCTTTGGTTCGTTCGAGCCTAGTCCCGTACAACCCAGGAGCTGACCACGCCGACGTACTGATCTACGACGGCGAAGACGGCGTTGGCCTGCCAGCACTGCTCGACAGCTTCGCCACAGCCAACGGCCTCACCACCGGGGACGAAGACTTCTCGCTGTACAAGTATGTTTCCTGCGCCTTGGAGTTAGTGCAGGGCTCGTCTGCTGGCGATATTGGTGTAGGTTACTGCCGGGCAGGGGGACAAGATACTCCCGCTTATATGTTCTGGCTAGACTTGGCCAACGGCCTCGGCTGCGGAGGCACCGGCGAGGGGAGTGGTTGGGTCTCTTCTCACACCATCAACACGGACTGCTCTAGTACTGACTTAGTGAACGGACTCGGCGAAGGCTTGGTACTCGCGATGGTGAACCTCGCACGGGTTCCGGGTATCCGTTGGAACATGCAGTGGCACGCCACCGAGCCCGACATGACGCAAGGCAAGGCGTTCGCTGACAACCGCACCGTCCTGAGTTGGCAAACAGCTAAGGCCACTATGTGGCAGCCGACGCATCAAGTCTATCTCGCGGACGGCGATACGACGACGGGCGGGACGCAAGACCTTCCCGAGATATCCGTTCAGACGGATGACGTGGAGATCCTAGTTCGCTCGTTCTTGCCGACCGATGTTGCTCCGACTGGCGGGCTAGGCGGAACGTTCTGCGACAACGCGGCGGGATGCGAGACAACGATCACTTGTACGGGTACGACGTGTTGGGGTGGAGACGGCGGGACGGAATCTTTCCGCTACCACTTGGGAATCAGCTACACGGTCACGGTCAGCGGCGAGGACCGTACGGTTACCGCCTTGAACGACGATGGCTCTGTAACGATTTCCTCGGCCTTTACTTCCGACCCTTCAGGAGCGTCCTACACCTACGACCCGACGTTTTCAGGGTGGACTGGCGGCTGCCCGCTTTCTGGCGGACTCAATATGGCGGGCGGTAAAGGCTTCGATGCTCCGCACTTCAACAAGTGCATCGAGGTTGGCGACGTTGGCTATATCGGGGCAACCGAAGATGAAATCGAATTCACCGGCGGTGCGGATCACTTTGAGGTCACAGCGGTAGCAGACCAAGGTGACGGAACATGGAAGCTCACTATCAACCGCAAAATCGCTGGCACTGTTGACAACAGCCCGGGGCCTTACACAGCGGTCGCGACGCCAGGAGATATTACAGCGGCGGTGCTCTCGTTCGAGACGGAAGCGTATATACGAGCTGGCGCAGGAGCTGGTGTAATTTGCGATATCATGACGGACCCGGACTGCTCCGAGGCTGCTGTTATCAAAGGCGGCGGACACAACAGCTTCGTCTCGTCAGTCTCCGATTCAAGTAAGGACCTTCGGCAGGGCTCAAATGGAGCTTTCATTCAGGGCGACTTATCTACTGGGACGTTCGACCGAGTTGGAAGCCACGTTACCGACGTGAACCCAACCTGGGCTGGTGCGATCTCGTGTTTAGGGGACGGCAACTCCGCTCAGAAGCACCCCGGCCAGCCCGGCCTTGATCCGGCGCTAGGCGGCAAGGGGCTGACGGCCTATGACCACTTCACGATGATGGGCGGCTGCCATCCTACGACGCCCGACAATACCGAATACTCGCTCGTCGCTGGTCGGTCGCATACCTACGAGGTGACCTTCCCTGCGACGTTCTATCATAAGCGGCTCGGCAACCGAGCGTTTGTTGGGCGCAGGCAGTTTCTATCAAAGTCCGGGCCGTCCTCCGTCCTCGCGGACACCGACTACGGCTACTACTGCTTTGCAGCGGTCACAAACGAGTGTATCAGCGGCTCGACGGCCGGCGACTTCTACTTCGTCTCGAAGTGGATGAACCCAGCCCGCCAATACAACGTCTCGACCGAAGCGTCGAACGTAGTAGACTTCGCTGTCAACGACCCTGGCTTTTTCCCGATCATCTCAACGTCGGACAGCATAAACGAGTTCTACTTGCGGCGGCACTTCGACGGCACAAATCAAGTCCAGCTTGGCGGCAAGTTTATGCGGGCGCTGCTGCCCTACATCTACCCGTCTCGCGGACAGACCGTTTTCGGCAATGTACAGCCGTTCTTTGACGACGCCTCGTGGGGCATGACGCTGATCCTGGACAACCCCCGCGGTCTCAACCTGGCGATGTTTGAGTTCCCGCCTATAGCGGCTGACCAATCCAACGATCCGACGACGTTTGTTCGTGTTCTGATCGACATCGATCAGGTGACGGGCGCCGATGACGCGATCGTCGCCTTTGGCTACAACCAAGACGGCATCGACGGCAATGATGACGATCTCTACTGCCGCCCGAACACATACCTCGACAAGTGCTACGTAGTCTCCCCGACCGTGACGGATGCGACTCCGTTTCAGTGGGGGAGCGAGAGCCTGGCGTCGACTATCTCGTTCTCGGGAGGGCGGGCTACGATCGAAGTGCCGGCGCTCATGAACCGGATGCTTTACGTTCAGGTGATCCAGCGCAATGTGAGCGACGAGGCGATTTCAACCTCAAGGATAGAGGTGATTCCAGTCAACTAGACCGGGTCTCCTTCCCCCACCCAGGCCCAGGGCGGGAGTTTGGCGGCACGGTAGGCCATAGCTGCGGCGTGGCACCTCTTGGTCCCTTCCATTGTGGGGCTGGATCGCAAGCACCATGCGATAACGGCACGCTCGTAGCCGAACTCCACCGGACCGCTGATCTTGGTGATGCGGAGCTTGGCGGTGCTAGTTACAACCCTGCCGCTTTCGAACCTACCGTATGTAGTGAATGTTTCGACACAGGCAAGGCACTCCCACCGCAACTCCACCACGTCGCCGATGGCGTAGGGGCAGACGGACTCAATGGGCTTGCCTTCCCAGTCGAGCCAGGCTACGGCGACTGTGCCGTCATCGAGTTCGATACGCTGGAGCGTTACCCCTTCCGGCGGCTGCGGGTCGCACGGCACGAGCACGATACGAGCAGCGGCGCAGGCTTGCTGGACGTCGGCGGGGAGGTTGGAGGTGTGGGTGGTGAAGCTGCTCATCTGCATACCCTGGCTCCGCAGACTGGACATTCAAATAGATCGACATTCGGGTAGTGGTTGCGCCAGTCTGAAGGTCTTTCTGATGAGCTCCAGTCGTTCGGTCGCCTGCCGCCATCAAGAACTACCTGCTGGGCTCCGGTTTTGATTACCTTCATCGGTGTATAAAGGGATAGGGGTGGAACGGTTGAGTCATCGGTGACTCCGCCGCGATCAGAATGAATCGAGCAATATCGGTTTGGAGCCATATATGCTTGAGAATCCGGCTTATCACTGCGTTCGTGACAAAGGCAATAGATGGGCATTACTTAACTCTCCCTCCATCTCTTCGAGGTAAGGTTTAACGTGTTTCTCGTAGTTGCGTGCGGTGCGGTGCCAAGGGTCTCGGCATAGCGACGCCTCACCTTCGAACTGCATAGCTGGATGCCGCTCAGGGCTGGGCGAGTCGCACGTCGGACAGTTCTTCGGCGTGTGGGTTATACCGTGTATCTCGTCGTTTACGTCGTTCCAGGCTGATTCCATCTACTCGCCCTCCATCTCTTCGACGAGTGCTGCGAGGGCTTGGTGGCCCCACGGTCCTTGCATAGCGATAGTGTCCGTCACCGTCTCGATCAGCCGGGCCTTGTCGCGACGCAGCTCAAGCAACTCGTCCAGAGCGTTCATCAGTTGCTCGTCGAGACCATGGCCCGCACCCGCAAGGCCAATCTCCAACACTTCTAGTTGCTCTTCCGTCAGTCGTTCCATTACTTCACCTTTTCAGTCATTGGGGAACTCCTTGTGCTCTTTGCCGTCGAGCAGGCTCCCGGCGCGCTTCTTGCCGACATTGACGACGCCCATTGAGCATACTGGGGCGGGTCGCGGATGGGGCGTGCCTACCGGCGCCCACTCACCCCATTGCTTGAAGAAGAACGGCACTCCAGCGGCGGCGCACTGGTCGCGGACCTTCCTAAACCAGTCGGGATGCGCCGGGCGGGCGCCGGGGCCTGACTCGCCGCCTGCGATGAGCCAGTCAAGCAGGTTCAGATACGGCATTTCCCCAAGCGGGCCAAGGGCTGGCTCGTAGCTCACGAAGCGCACCGCAGCCGGGGTCTCACAGAGCGCCCGCACTCTCGGCACCCAGTGCTCCTGGCCCTCGACCGAGACGCCGAGGTGGACGTTCGGCAGGGGCCACGGGCGATTACTAATCTCCTCGGTCCAGTCGTGTTGCGCCCGGTCCCATATCTCGTTCGGATGGGTATACCGAACCCACTCCGCCATCCGTTTGGGCCTTTTGGTGAGTACCTGAAACGTTACTTCAGGGCAGAGCGCCATCACGGCGTACACAGCACTGACATCGTCGTCGCTGAGCTTCTCGTGGAACAGATCGGACATGCTGTTGACGAAGACTCGCTTGCCTCGCCACGACGGCCGGTGGAGCGGCTCGGTCAGCTTGTGCTCGATCAGTTCTACCTTGCCCGTCCAGCGTGGGCCGGACGTCGTGCGCTCTGCGAAACCAGCGAACGGCTGCGAAATCTCGTCGCTTTGGCCGCTCTTGTCGTGTGGGTTTACCCCGTCGTCGCTGAATCTCGCCGCGATCTTCTCGGCGTAGCAGTGCTCACAGCCTCGCGAAACCCTGGAGCATCCCCTAATCGGATTCCAGGAATAGTCAGTCCAAGAAATCCCACCCTCACGCTGCTTCGGCACGGCGATCCCCCTCACGGATGCGGTGGCAGCGAGCGTTGATCGCGAATTCTGTCATCATGGGTTTTCTCCCGGCGCCGACAGTAGCCCAGCCGGAACCTTGCCGGTCGTGTAGATTGTTTCGACTTGCGGCAGAAGCCACTGCGCCACTGTCTGCCCGCTCGGTAAGATCGTGTATGGCATGAACTCGGTCTCGAAAGTCGTGATGCCGCTCTCGACGGCTTCGAGTTTCGCTTTGATGACTAGAAGTAAGGCCCGCCAGCGTTGCCGGCAAGCCTGTTCCCAGGCTTTCGTGGCGTCATCCGGGTGTCGCTTGTGCCTCCTTGTTGGCGTCAGCGTGAACTCTTCGCTGTTGCGGTCCGGCATCTCCAGGTCAAACCGGATCATACGGTCGTCCATCAGGAAGCAGACTTGCGCTCTCGAGCCCTGCCAGCCGTACTGGAAGCCATCGGCGCCGTAGCGGCTGAGCGTTTTCTCGATCTCTTCGCGGGACTTTCCCGACGAGACGGACGTGTTCGATGCGTAGCGGGTCATGTGTTTTTTTGTATTCTAGCACAGAATACTGTATTTATGAGGCAATAAATGCTTACGCTTCTTGAAGAATTCGCTTTTCATCGAACGCCGGATGGTGTCGGCACTCCTGCCGCCGAGTGCCCTGCCAATGTCAGTGGGGGAGACGCGGTGGGTCGCCATCAGGAAGACGCAGTTATGGCGGGCGAGCCTGAGCTTCCCTTTGGTGCTGATGCCGCAAAGATCGTCATGAGTGACCCCGGTGTCACTGCAGTAGTCGAGCAGCTTCTCGGCGAGGTCGGGTTTGTTGAGCACGGTGCGAATGTACTCCCAGGCCGGTAGCGTGGAGAGTAGGAGCCGAAAAACGGAGTCAACCTGCTCGGAAAGCTCACGAGTCTCTCGCGAAGCCTCCCCTCGATCGTTCTCGAGCTCTTTCATCCGGACCCGGAGGACGCTGGTCGTGTCTTCGAGTTGTCCGAAGCGGTCTGCTACGGAGGCGGTCATCGTTTGGTGTTGGGTGGCTGGGTTCATGGCTTAGCTGTTCACCTTCTGTTTCAAAACATCTACAAGACCTGATTCTGCGATCGTAGTAGGGCCGTCTCTGGCGTGTGGCTCCTCGTCATGGTCTCCGAGGGCTTGGCGTGCTCGCTTGGAAGCCAGCAGGACGTGCTGACACTGTCGGACGCCGCCGGCGAGATCCTCCACCCACCCGGTTCCCTTGCAGGCTGGACATTCGGGCTCTGGGGGCCGTTCTAAGCCTTTGTCTGGCTCGGAGGAGTCCTGGGAGGGCGGAGCCTCTTGCCAGTCCCCACGGCGCAGGAATGTGGCCGGATAGGGCACTTTGTCGAGTTCCCGGGTCTTCAGGTGGGCGACCCAGGCCTTGAGGGTCATGAGAGCCGCCCGCTGATCGGTTCGGTTGAGCTTCCCCCAGGCCTTCTTGGCGTCCGCCTTGGCGACCTTCCGAGGCCATTGGCGCCAGAACCGGTCGAACAGGTCTTCCGGTGGTGATTCTGGTGCCAAAAGGGGGGAGAGGACGGGGGGGACTATAGGGGGGGTAGGAGAGGGGGGTTTTCCGGAAGGTGGAACCGACCCGGAGGCTGGCTCAACTGGAGGTACACCAGAGTCCGCCCTGGCGGCCTCTAGGGAGCCGCCCTGGCGGCCCGGTGAGGAGATTTGAGTAGGGAGGCCGTCCTCGTGGACCCCTAGACGTTCTGGGTTTGGTCCGCGTAGGCGGACTGCGGTCCACCCAGGCGGACTCATACAGTCCGCCCTGGCGGCCCACTTGAGCAAATATGGGGTGATTTGAGCATGTATCAAATCTAGTCTTTTTAGCTCACCAATTGCGTTAAGGATGGCGGTTCTGCCAAGTCCGGTCGACTCCGTCAACTGGTGAACGGACTGCGGCTCCCGGACGTAGAGCGCCATGAATACCCGCAGGGCTTGGCCTTTCGATCTGATGAGTTCGTCGATCACGGATTCAGGGTTTTTGATAGCAAGTGGCAGAGCTTCAGGGCCTCGGCGATATTCTCCCGGTCAATTTGGTCGGGAGTGTGGCGAGAAGCCCCAAGGTAACCGATGATCTCATTCAGTAGCTCGGCTGGAGTCGCTCGGCGAGCGAACCCTTCCGATTGAATTCGCTCACGAACTAGGCGAGCGTCCTCTTGTGCCGCTATCCGATGAACTCGGCGCCGCTTTACGGACTCCCAATGATCTTGGTCGTAGTAGTCTTCACTTGGTGGCATTCATCACCTCCGTGGCTGTATCAACGAGTTGCTGGGCGGCTTCGGGATGGTCGCACCCGGCCAGTAGGTCGATTGCCGTTCCCTTGCCGTCAACAGCGGCGTACGCCTTCAGGGCGGCCTGCTGCTTCTTGCCGAGCCGCTTGAAGATCGTTTCCGCCCAGGCCTGCTTCTTGGGCATGCCGGTCTGCTCCAACTTGTCCTGGAGTACTTCGTCCTCGGCTGCTTTCGAGCCGGTGATCTGGATTGGCTCGGTCGCGTCGAGCAGGTCTTCCTTGGAGACGTCTGTCCCTTGGAAGTCCTCAACGTTGACGAGCGTGGGGATCGGCTCTGCGGACTCTAGGACGTCGTCGAGGCCGATGGCGTTGGCGAGTTCGGTGCTAGCCGGGGCGAACTTCAGAGGGCGTTTCGCGGCGGTCTTTCGGATCATCGCATCAGGGTGGGTGATCCAAGGGCCGACCATCTCGCCGCTCTTCTTGCGAGGGGCGTAGGTGTCGCGGATCAGTTCAATAGCCGACCGCTGCATCACTTCGATGATCGAGCGGCCATCCTTGACATCGACTCGAGCCCAGGCGCCGACCCAGTCGCCACGGTCCTTCGTGAGGTCCCAGTGGTGGGTGATGGTTGGCTGGGTGCCGTCGTCGAACTCGAAGTCGTCGCGAGCCTTGACGACGCCACTGGCGACCGCCGTGACGAGGTTGGAGCGGTAGGCGAGATCAATGAGACCACGGTACCCGGGCTGGAAACTGGCTTCCATGACGCCGGCACGGCTGTTCCAGCGTGGTATGATCCACCCATGGCCTTGGAGGGTGTTGAACTCCAGGCCGACCTGGGCGGCGTGCATGATCGAGTTGACGATCGACAGGGCCGAGCAGGAACTCAGGCCTCGTGTGCTGGTGAAGGCTGAGTAGATCAGCCGCAGCATGCGGTCTTGGTTGATGTGCTTGGGAAGGTAGGACTCGACGAGCCCTTTCTTTGTAACGTACAGTTCGTTAAGCGCTTGAATCGTGAGCTCTCGACGGTAGTTCTTGTTCTTTGCGGGTGCGCCCATACAGGTGGTCCTCCAGGCCGGCGACGACAATTTTCAGTTGGTTGAGGAGAGCGAGTTTTGTAGCAGGGGAGCCAGCGTTATAGAGGCGCTGGATCTCGAGCCCAAGCGGGACTATCCGCAGGCCGTCAGGTAGTTGGCGAAGAGCTTCAATGGCTGACGAAGAGGCAACGCCCCACGGCAAAGTCCCCCGCAAGCCTTCCTCTAGGAGCAACTTCGCACGTTCGACTGACTCCGATGTGCACATGGTCTCCTCCGTATCGCCACCAAGATTAAACCCCAAAGTCGTTGACTGTCAAGAAAAAAGCGCTGCGGTCGGTCTAGAAATCGGCTCGGTGCACAAGCTGACATTCTTTCGTGCTCGGGAGTTGACAGATCCGGAAGATTGAGCTATCCTTTCGTTGTCTCTTTGCGGGAGCGGGGCTTGGCGCCGAACACTACACGCGACTCCGACAAGAGCGCATCCAACGTGCTCAATTTTTCTACAAACGAGTGTCAGCCAAGTCCCGCACTTTTGAGGGGCTAAGACATCAGCCCGCCGGGGGGCAAGGAGCATAGCGGGGCTTTGACACCGCACCCGGACTAGAAGGCGCTGCAGCGAACGTGCGTCCGATCAACAAACAGTTCGTCTGGGTGGATCGCGGCAAGCGCCGGCGCAGACCGATAGTCGAAGTCGAGCGGGCGCTTGAGCTTGGGTTTGCGAAGCCCGGCAAGACGCCAAGGTACCGCCGAGTCATCATCATCGATCATCGAGGCGACGCCCTAAAGAAGGTCGAGACCCCAGAGGCAATCAGACTCGTCGACAGCGGGACGATGCGAGATATCATCCTGTCGAATGGCGTTGTCGTCGTCGGCCCGCTCGAGGGCGTGAGGCCGACCAAGATCACCCAGCAGTCCGACACCTACAGCCACGAGTCCCGCACCAACGTCAAGAACCACTGGGCGATACGGCACAAGCCGGGGCTTGATCCGAGGTACTTCTCATGAAACTCATGAAAGACGATTGCAGGTTGATTGAATCGGCGGACCTCGACGAAGCACTGGGCGAGCTAGGCAAGGAAGCCGAATGGGATAAAGGGTTTGTGAGAGGCTTCATGTTCGGAGTGTTGCTTGGGGTTCTGGCTGTGATCTTTGTAGTGGCGACGGCCTGAATGCCTGCAATACCCAAGTTCCTGGCGGACGTGGGCGAAGACGGCAAGCCGGTCTTCGATAACCCAGCGCTGCCGGCCAACGAACTCCGCAGGCTAAAAGGCAAAAAAATCTGGGTGCAGTTCTGGCCGTGGCGCAAGACGCGGACGACTCCAGAGAATCGCTACTTCCACGGCGTCATCCTGCCGATCATCGCCGAGCACACAGGGGACGACAAGGACCAAGTCAAGGAAGGCCTCAAGTTCAAGTACTTGCGGCGCATCTCGCCGAGCGGCGTCGAGTACGTCGAGCACACCTCCAACCTGACGACAGCCGAGTTCGAAGACTTCTGCACCAAGATCCGAGTCGACGCCTCGGACGGGACGCTACTAGGTGAGCCGCTTTGGATTCCAGAGCCGAACGAGAATGCTGAGTTTTTCCAACTCTGAGTACCACAAGTTCTTGCGCCGGCAGCCGTGCGTGGCGTGCGGAGTACCAGGGCCGTCCGAGGTGGCGCACTTCAGGGACGGCACCGAGGGTATAGGGAAGAAGGCGGGAGATCTTTCGGTGCTTCCGCTATGCGCTCATTGCCACCGGACCGGGCGAAAAGCGTACCATTCAGGCAGCG
>Ga0255047_10000285_pt1 | contig 40008 bp, 55 predicted proteins | sample JV7_2_1_MG_FD_183640 | JGI IMG/M metagenome (GOLD analysis project Ga0255047, IMG submission 183640) | Seawater microbial communities from Jervis Inlet, British Columbia, Canada - JV7_2_1 | ecosystem: Environmental > Aquatic > Marine > Inlet | place: Canada: British Columbia | collected 2016-10-06
CAGACTCATCAGGCAGCGTGTCTTCTTCCTGCTCTATCGCAATCTCTTCTTGTTCAATATCAACTTGCGTATCCTGACCATCCGGCGTCGTGGGCATGATGCGCTCCGGTGCGATTAATTGGAGTTGTGGCACCGCATCGACCTGTCCGAAATTATAATGGAGAAAAAACCGGTTGAATTGGTAGGTAAAGGCAAGCCCCATAAGCATCGCGTCGGCCTGCTCAAAATCTGATTTCTGTCGAACACTCGTTGACTCTTCCTTCGCATAACTTCCAAACTTGCCCTCAATCAACGCCGTTGCGCTGCCAGTCAAAAGAACCGAAACCGTCTGGACAAAGGTTGTATGTTTGTCCAGGAACGCCCCAGCTTGAAATTCTAACTTTTCGTTTCTGATTTTATTTCGCTCATCAAAAATTCCGGCCTGTCCACTTGCCAACTTTTTGATTTGCGTCAAGAAATTGTCGCGGCCTGTAACGGCGGCAGAGGAATCACCTGCTAAAGATACGCCATATTCACCAAGCCACATCCCATACCCGGCCTTCATAAGTCCCTCGTTCCACGCATCGCAGACAATATCATATCGCTCAGTAAGTTTTGCAAGGGGTCGGAGTGCGCTCTGTCCGTAGGGATTGTTGAAAAGGGGGTCGTAGGAAATATACATAAATTTCCCGGCAGGCATTCTGATTAAATCAGTAGAGAAAGAATTCGAATACAGGTGTTTTTTCTTGTAGAGTCCAGGCGGTCTGTCAGGGGGTGAAAAAATAAATTCTTCGGGATCTCTGCTCCAAATGAAATCAGCATAAAACTTTCCACCATCGTTTACCCAGGATATTTCGCCGATTGCCCGTCCGTATTGTAATGCGGGTTGATGTAGACTCCTCAGGATGGGCGCAAAACCGCCTTGAAATTGCTCGTCATACTGAAAAGCAAGGGCGTCAAACTGTTCCTGATTTGCGTCTTGTGTGGAGGTATAAATCAACTGAGGGGGGAAGTATGCTTCATTTTCATCAGGTTCCAAACCGGCCGCAGACACAAACAGACGTGAAATGTCTCGAAATGTGAGTCCAGCTTTGACCGTGGCGTTGTTGGCGACCTTAAAATATCTGTTGCCTGTGGAGTCTTCGTCAATGGGGTCTGGATTCGCATCCATTGACCCGGCTGTGTATGTATCCCTATCAAGGACACGCCCATATTCTGAGATGACCTGAGTCCTCGGACGTGCAAGAAGCCTACTGAACGTGTCGAAAAAATACCCCATAAATACTATGATAAGTATTTATGGGGTATTTGTCAACAGTTTTTATGATATATCATAAAACTTCAGGTTTCACTTCAAACCTGAATGTCTTATTCTCATCTGAATTGTGTTGTTATGGCTGCGCCTTAAATCGCGTATATGGTGGCATCGCTTGTGTCTGCCTTAGATATTTTTTAGCGGCTGCCAGGGTTAGGAACGAACAACTGTCATAATCCCTTTTACACGGGTTTCCAACGATGATGACATACCATACACTATCAAGGATGATTTTAGCCGTTTTTTTAGAGCCAGTAAATGTAGCGCTAATCATACCTTTTGATATGTCAATTTCGTTCCACTCAGCTTTCCATTCCATGTCTACCTCACAAGAATCAAAGACTACCAATTCATAGAGCATCCAACACACCCACATTCGCCTCGACAGTCTGGCTTGCAGGATTCATCGCAGGTACATGTCCGAATTCTCTCCAATATTCCCGCTCTAAGCAACGGGAAAGAACTTTATAACGGACTGAAACCCGCACTAATCATGAAGACATGAGCATCTTGTCGAATATCCGCCAGTGGCAAGATGCCACGACAATCCATTGGTGGTAGTAGCTCTGCATGTTTTGCATTGCGCCCCATTTCCATCCGGTACAATATCGGAATGATTATCGGGATTTGCTTTTTGTTTCTCGAATGCGGCTGCTATCTTTCTTGCCACCTTTGCCCCTTGAGAGTGCCAAATAACCCCTTTACTGTCTCTATATTGTCCACCATTTTCTAAAAATTCTTCATACTCATTCATCTTATTTTCTCCTTGCATTGGTTTCTCTTGTGCTATTTGTTAATAATTTCGATTCATCGCCCGCGCCCTCAAACAACTCGTAGTAAAATTTTAATTTTGCTACTCGCTCAACACAGTATTCCCAAAATTCACGATCTTTTTTTCCATGGCACTGTGCCAGAAATGAGATATAAAGCCGTTCTCTGTCAAGCGCATCATAAAAAATATGAAAATCTTCCTTTGGAATCTGAATATCTGCCATGATGACCTCACGTTATTCTAATCGTTTTACTGCCCAACCACGATCTCGCTCTGTCTTTTTTTCGACAAAGCTGACCTCCCATTGAGTACAGGCATATTCAACTGTAACCATAATGGGAAGGTATTGAATACTTTTCTCAGTATATTTCAATTCAATACCACCATCATCAAAGAATTCTGCCATAACATCATGGGCGGCGTCAACTAAATTTTCTTCAAATACTGGTTCCCAATCTGGCATCGCAACATCAGCACAAAAATTTGCACTATTATAATAAAATAATGGCTCATGCATGATCTATTTCAGCCCTATAAATACGCATTTGAGCTTTCATCGCGTTACTTATCAAGAGAGTCCTCCTTATGAAAATAGAGTTTGACGACAACGCAACCTTCTTCCTCTCCTGTCTGAATTGCCATCGGTATATCTATTTTAGATTTAATTGTCACGCCACGATGTTCAAGAGCTTGCCGAAAACGCTTCTTGAGTTCAAGACGAATATTAGAACCGGCTTTTTGAATGCGCCCAAAATAAATGTCAAAGGGTTTAATTTCCATCATTCCCATCCCTCTTCTTCTAATTCAATTTTTCGGCCATCTTTGGATACTGCCATAACTCTGAAACTGCTTCCGCAGTCAAAAAGCACTTCTCCTTCATCGTCTTCTGCATCTGGAAAAAGAGCACTGTATGTGCGTCCTTTACGGCTTTTTATTGTGAGGATAACTTCAAACTCATTCATGTAAGAATCATCCTGAGATGATTCATTGACATTAAATTCGTTTGCAAATTCAAAAGACTTTGTGGATGATAAAAACTCATCATACAAAACCACGCTTCCGACTTCATGCCATTCCGCGAAATTTTCAACCCAACTCTCATCAAACAGCCTTATTTTTCTATAAGTCGTGCCTATGAAAACGGGGAGGTTTCCGAGTGCTGCTGATAATCGATCCTTTCTGGCATTATCTTCGTCATTCAATTTTACGCAATTTCTTATTTTCTGATTCATTGCGCCAGATACTAAATACATGATGTAAGATGCTACTATTTCAGCATCACTCATTTGTTTAATTTCAATTACGCTCATGACGTTTTCTCCTCGTTGGTTGTTTTTGGTTTCTGTCTTCGTTGCCCGACTTACAAATATAACATACAATCAAAGAGTCTATTCTGTCAAGTGCTATTTAGTATTTTTTAGTATTTAAAGAATAAAAACGTATTTTATTTGATGGAATACCTGAGAACGCCTACTATCAGTACACCGTATTTTTTAATAAAACTTTTGAGGAGTGCGACGTATAACTGCTGGCATAAGCCACTTTGTGCCCTGGCATGAATTCACCAGGACGACAAAGCGGCGCGGGGCACGCGGGTTTAAAGTCTACTCAAACCTGATTGTTCTCATAATCAAAATCTTTATATGTCCCGGTATGCCAACACGTTTGGCATCTTACCTGTTCATGCTTTTTTGATTCTTCATGTATCGCCAATAAAAGGTAATCAAAACTTTGACATTCAGGACATTTAAAATTTCCAGGCGTTGTTCGCGCTGCTTCAGTTTGATTTTTTATGATTAAAGCAAACTCATCATTTGTCATTCGTTTAACCTCACATGAACCGCCAATATCGAAAGGATTATCAAAAACCCCGATCCCTTCGGCAGATACCCCACCAACCTTTTCATAGGTTGGTGGTTTTCCCGAAACCTTGAAAAAATCACCGACTTGTAAGTCTTTGAACCTCATTTTTCAGTCTCCTATTCTCCTGAATCAATTTAATAATACGGGTAACTTTGTTTAGCCCTCTGCCCGTAAATACAGCAATCCGTTACGATCTCCATGTCCCGAAATTGTCATGAATGATTCCCATTTTTTCTGAGACTCTGTGATTACGCCATTAACGACAAGGATGTTTTTTGAATCTCGATGTGAACACGCAAACTCTTTCGCCGCATTATGAGAGACAAAACATATCAAATATTCTTGTGGGTTCTGGTCTTCTTTCTTCGTGACAAAACGGTTGTTTTTGTTGACAAATTTTTGTGTTTTTTTACTCTTTAAATACCACATAATAACATCCCTCAAATCGAATGGCCTGTTTCCCTGATGTATTGCTATAATTGATCTTTTCCAGCAAAACCATCAACTTCGGTTTCAATCAATTTCTGTTTCAATCCTTTGGCTTCTTCCAATGTGTCACATTCATCAATGATAACGTTGACATACTGTTCGACCATATCGTGCGCTCTTTGTGAATGAATACGAACTTCCCCGTTAGGGAATGAATCTCTAATTACATAAAACATCTCTTCATCTCCTCCTGTGGGTTTGACGTATAACTGTCCAGCATAAGCCGCTTTGTGCCCTGGTTATACCTCAATATTATTCTTCAATAGTCGTCTGGCAACCTCAACAGCAGCGTTCACCACAAACAAGGATTTATTCGTAATCCCTTCCTGTTTCAGTGCTGCCAGCACGTCCGCTAATTCATCCGGGAACCACCGCAAACCCAACCATAAGATTTTCTTTCCCGTCTTCTTCTCAGGTTTGCGCCCCGCGCCTTCTCTGGTTCCTCCCCAATTCGATTTCTTTTTCTTTGCCATAGTAAAAGAGGGGATTGCGCCCCTGGTTTTAAGCAGTGAACATTGATTTCTCAATCTTTTTAGCTTTTCCGGTAGAAATTAATAATTCAGCCTCAGATAATTTTATTCTTGTCCAGCAAGAGTTAAAAGAAATCCATTCATAAGCAATTTTTGTTCCTCTTTTATTTGTTCCCATGTTGATGTATCTTGTATTGTTTAGGACTGTTTTTCTTTGTGCGTTTGTCATTTTGTTTTCTCCTTGTGTGTGGTTTATGTTTTCCCTTGTTTCAACTTACATGTCTAATATGTGATCTAAACTTGAATTTGTCAAGTGTTTTTTCAAGTTATTTTAAATTATTTTTACATAAAAGCTGAAAACGCCTGTATAGTAGGCAACACAAGAAGAAAGTTTTTTTTAAAGAACGGCTGAGGAGTTCGACGTATAACACCCGGCGTCAGCCGCCTTGACCCGCCCTAATTAAAGGCAAGGACGCCGAAATGACCACGAAACGTTATGACATGCAACCAACTAAATTAGACACGCGGGTCAATGTCGGTTGCACGCCGATTGTTATCATATAGGCGTCCTTACATTTCTGACAAACCTCACCATCTGACGGTATTTCTTTCGAGATTTCGTCAAACAGTCCATACGGTTTAAATATTTGACAGAATGTTTCCATTTGATTTGCTTCCGGGAAATTCTCTATATAATGCCATTCCCCGTCAATAAACCGCCAGTCATTGAAATATTTATTATTTTTCATTCTACTTTTCCTTTGTGTGATAACTGCCAGCATCAGCAGCGTTGTGCCCTGTATGAATTCGACAGCACCACAAAGCGACGCGGGGCACAACGTCTGCTGGATGCTGATTGTTATGAGACGGCTTCCCATCTCAGCTTTAGCTGCCCGTAAATAGGTTGCCAATTTCTCTTACAATTATCTTTTTTCCGTCTCCATGCGTCATGAGGCTTTGTTTGACCTACCACCTTCCAACCGGCTCCCCTCAAACTTGCGCCGCTTTCTGTCTGAAGAGTATAAGTAATTAACTTTGTGCCTCCCATTATTTGCCAAATACGCCAACACCGGGAATAGAGAAATGAATTGGTTCCTTTTGGGGCATAGTCACGGACGCAAACACGTAACACTTCCGCTGTAAAACCATTCATCAGCGTGGCCGACAACGGGTTCCCGACAATCGCAACACCGATAAGCTCGTGACCGTTACTGACTCCGATAGCCCACTTGCCACCATTCCGAGCGGTACGGCCATTGTGACGGTGAAAATTCGCCACAAAATCATTTGCTTCTCGGAGTGTAATTGGTATTGCTTGCAGTTTACTCAAAGTGTATCCTCATAACGCCCGGCTTGTGATGCGGCGGGATAGCGGGCGATGAACCCGACCGAACCACAACACCTCACCGGAAGTACGAAGCTCGAAGTGGCGACGTTCCCCGCCGTCACCTCAAAGCCGATTGTTATGCCCTATCTTCCCATGCTCACGTTATAATCAGTTGCTATATTCAAATATTTTCTCGCTTCTTTCCCCCACACAGGATCATTCCTTAATTCTTCAATTTTGTCCCATTCTTCAGCAGCAGCAAGATGCTCAATCAAATGTTTTTTGCCATAATCATCAATTTTATTTTCTTGGTCTTTCATAATATTTTTCCCTCGCGTCTAACTCGACGCATAACATGGTTTAGCGGGAGAGTCACCCGCTAAACACAAGTTAATCTCCGTATGTTTGGGCTGCGCCGCTGCGTTCCCATTCTTCTTTTGTCGTCAATTCGCCCTTACTTATCGAATCGACATCTTGCGTATCTTGCCATTCCTGACGACTTGCGTTAATACCCTGTCGTACAAAGGTATTGACTAAATAATTAACGCTTCTGTCTCGCAATTGTGCCAACTTTTCCAGAGCCTCTTTCATCTCTGGTGTAAATCGGCAAGTATGTTGTTTCTTTCCCATGTGAGTCACCTTGACTCATGTTGAATTGTTTGTCAAGAAAATAATATTATTATTATTCATTGACTGTGTAATTTCTACTTCCCTGCTCAAAATACATCACCCCGTACCTCGTACAGTCAGGGGCTTCGTCATCTATTTTGTTGACGGCTTCCTTGACTTCTGAGCCGTCCCTCACTTGTTTATAATGATATGTCTCAAGCTGACTCTGGGCGATTGGACAACGTGGAGAAACGTACAGCCGCGCCTTGTGCCGTGCATCTAATTTGAGATGGCGGTTGACGGCCTGTATGCTCAAATCAACGCCCTTGTTCCCGGTTCCGGTTGCGCTCTTTATCGCGGGGATCGTAAATATTGCCATATCTCCCAGCCCACCTGATTCTAATTCCGCACGGTCTTGCGAGTCATGATCTGCGATTGTTGCCTCAATCGTCAAGAATTTCGGCATGTCTTGTAGGAGCGTGGATTCGTGGCCTTTCGTCTTGTCGTAAATGATGCGAGCGTGTTCCGCAAGGAGTGTTTCGTTCTGATGGTGTTCATCGTACAACCACAGAACACCATCGTCATCCTGAGCCATCCAGAGGCAATAGAAGGGGTGATTGTATCCAAAATCAATGACTCGTATCCGTCGCCACGATGCTGATATAAAAGGCTCCTCTGTGAGATTATGAACCGATGCATTGAACTCCTTAAAACACGCGCCGGAAAGCGTCGTAAACATGCCATAAAACCGCCTATCAATCTCATCTTTGGTCATCCTGCCTTTTTGCTTGGCCTTCGCTGAATCGGATATGAACTTATTGTCAAGCAGAGAGACATTCCAACATTCGATGTCGGGGTCTGGTGTGTGGTCTTCCCGGTTGTCCTTGTTTCTCATGTAGAGCCGTTTATACATCCAATTCTTTCCGAGAATCGGCGTGGCGGAAACAAACACATATCCGTCATTGTCCAGGATGCGAGAAAGACAGTCGTTAAAAATGCCCTCTGCCTCCGCTGTGATGCGTTGGCCGTCTTCGTCAAGGTGTATCGCCTTGACAGAGTTCGCAGAAAATGAGCCAGAACCTGACCGCCATGTCTTGTATTCCATCACTGTCCCATCATGCAAGGATACTACCAGGGGGATTCTATTTGACTTTCTCCATTCGATTTTCTTGATTTCACCAGGGGCAAACAAGAGCTTGTGCCATTCCCAAATAGCTGTCAACTTATCCTCTGTAAGGGCGGCAAACCAAAAGAGGCAACCGGGGAACCTTCGCATTAGTGAGAACATCTCAAAGGACACCGTGCCGGTTTTGCCGGATCTGTCCCCTCCGAACAGGGCTTTTATGTGCTTTGTAGACTTGTGGAAGGCTTCAGCTTGCCAGGATGCTGGCTCGTAGGGGGGGTAAATCAGTTGTGATGGTGGTGGCGTGGAGTGCTCGGAAAGGATGCTTTGAATGCTCATCTTATTCCATATCATTCAGGCTCTTCGGATACTCGCTTTCCCTGCTTTATAAGTTCAATGAGTTCATCACGCCGGAACTCTTGCAAAAACGCAAAGATGACTCGTTTTATCTCATCTGTGATTGACTTCTTCCCTGCTAACTTCTTAAACTGCGTGGCGACAATCATGTTGAGAGCCGCCTCTGTTACGCTCTGTCTATTCAGCATAAGCTCCACAGCCCACTTTGACGCGCCGGTCTGCGTAACGCTCTTTAATTCAAGCTTCCCGGTCTCTGCGTTGACAAGAGAGAGTTTTTTGAAAGAACCGTGCGTCAAGTTCTGTTCAACCGCGTCCATTGCTTTCTGAATGAGATCCGCCCGTCGCGTGGGGTCGCTCTGCGTTTTGATGTGTTTCAGTTCGGCATGAAAATCAGGATGCTGTTCGAGGTATGCGAAAAAAGAGCTTGCGTGTTTATAGGTTGTGAGTAACCAAGCATCAGTCAACGTGCCGGTCGCCTGTACGAACCCCTTGACAGCGTGCCGCATCTCTTCGTTATCCAGTGCTGAAGCTTTCTTTTTCCGTGGCATACCGTTCTAAACTCCATTTACTACATTAAAAGGCGAAACTATTATTTTTTATGCTTTTCATGTAGGATAACCGGAACCGCATTTTTCCATGTAATTTGATGGTGTAATCGCCTATGATGGCTAATCATCATTTTGACTTTAACACAAGAAGGGGCGTACATTACCGTATAAAAACTCTTAATATATGTTCCTGAATTTTTATAAATGTCTGTCATTCCTCCGTCGGAATGCTGTGTCGTTTTTTGTATAATGGATACGTTTGGAACAGTAAAAAATTGCCAGCCTTTTGCCCCTAAAGAAATGTATGTGTTGACATCTTCATTTATTCTACCTGTGAAAGTAAACGCTCTCTCTATACAACAAAAAAATGTATTCATGCATTTCCGGCGGCGATAGCCCTTAACCATGCTACTTTCATGCGCTCCGATAAAGTCGCCATTTTGTGCAATTGCAATTGAGTCGGATATAGTCTGTTTGTAATACTTGAATAAAGCAGAGAAAATTAAACCAATATTCTTTATTGGTTTCTCCATGTATTCCATTCTATCGTTAAATTTATACACAAATGACGTATAATCATCATCTAATTCGATAAAGTATTCAAACCCCAAATCTTTAGCAATTTGAAAACAAGCGTTCCTGGCGTAAACAATCGTTCTTCTATCTCCAAAGTTATCACCTTCGTCAAATGTCTTTGCAATAGCCGATTTGTCGAACATGATGACCTCATCACCATAGTTCTCGTAATACTTGTCAGCGGTTTCGTCTTCATTGTCAATGATGACGAATATCTGGCCTGTGTATCCTTGCTTGCGTAGTGTTTTGTACGTTATGACGTTATCAGGACGGCCATGCGTTAAAATGAAGACACAGAAATCATTCATCTGGATACTCCTCTAAATACTGCGCTGCGATTTCTTCTGATAACTTTACATATCCTTGTTCTATCGCCTGCTCAAAGTCAATTATAATGAGAGCAGACTTCTCCATTAACGCCTGAACAGGCTTTGGAGAGTTTGAGTAATAATCAGCGATCTTCTGATAATCGAATACTGTGTGCCTTTTAGCAGCTTCGATAAGAAAAGCCTTTTCCGCCTCTGGAATGTCTGCCTGTTGTATTTCTTCCATGAGTTCAAGACTTTTGGTCATGTCGAAAAGTTCTGTGATTCCAGGCTTTTCGTTTTTAGGCTCATAGACAGGAGCCTTTATTTTCTTAGTGTATGTGTCGTCATGGTCACCGTCTTCCTCTTCTTCCCCCGGCATGGACGTGTCAATGCTTTCCAACCATCCCGGCGTCACACCGGGAATGTCGTCAATATTTGGCAGGCTTGCAAGGAGTTCGTACAGCTTTGTGGTGTCTGGCAGTGCCATCGCAGGCAGGGAGTTATCGGCTATCAACAACGCTCTCTGCTCATCTTCCGTCAGGCCGTCCATCACAACAGCCTCTATGTGTGTCCATCCCTTACGTTTAGCCGCTTCGACTAAACCGTGCCCGGCTAAAATGACACCATTCGACACGACAATATTCTTGAACTGCTCAAACTTTTCGAGACTCTCGCCCAGTGCGTCAAGCTGTTCATTCAAGTGCTGATTGTAGTTATCAGGATGCGCTCTGAGCGTGCCTATCTCTATTCGTGTCAATTCCATAAGTTACCCTCTTAAAAGACAATATACGTCCTTGTGTGCGTTCTGTCAATGTTTACAATCCATACTTGCCAGGCTCGAACGCTAAACCCGCATCTTGTGACGTTTTTTCAGACTCAGGTTCAATTCTTATGTTTCTTGACTGTCCGACGTTATCCAGCAACCAACGCAGGGCGGCAATTTGTCCACCCTGCTGATACATTATCCCCTCAAATATTTTCCATCTGCGAACATCGGCAGGAAGGTTCTTTCGGAGCCCACCCTTGATCATATTGTACGCATGGTATCCTTTTACGCTCATAATTTCGCCTCTTTCAGGAACTGATAAGAATGATATTTTTGCAGGCCATGAAGAACGGAGAACCTCGCTGTGTCCTTCGCGCCCGTCTCGTCTGTCGCTAATTCAATTCGTTGACAGATACCGTCAAACATATCGAAAATAACCTGATGGTCATGCAACAATACGCCGCCCGCCAATATGACGGAACCCCTGTCATCGGTATCGAAACCGATTTTTGCCAGATACCTTGAGATCTCAGATCTAAACTTTTCTTGCCCGAAATACATAGCTGTCATCTCGCCCAGGATAGGCATGAAATCGAAGTGTTTACCCTTGTAAGTATAGTCACCTTCCCGCATGATTTTGAGTAATTGAACCTGGTTTAAATTGCGCCCCGTGCATTCGTAGACCACACGCGCAAGTTCTTCTTGAATTTCCAGGAAACCGAAGAAGACACTATGCGTTTCAAGCGTGGCAAAACTCCCTTTAAATAGGCAAAACTCCGCGCTGTTAGTGCCAAAACATCCGATAAGAACTTGCCCATCCGAACACATGCGATCCGCCCCTGATGCCGTCAGCCTATGCCCTTCCCACCGGAAAAGAGCATGATACGTGACCGCCGCACCTTGCTCAATCGCCTCAACTGATGTGAACGTGACCATTCTCGCCTTGTGTCTGTCGATACAAATTGAATCCATCATGAGCCAGTCTCTAATGTCCTTAATTTGGCTGATATGTTGCGCCGGTAGAGCCAGAGCCAGGGAGACGTTGACATGTTCTGAACATCCAATTGTATCCAGCACTCTTGCGACCGCGAACAACAGCCCCAACCGAAACTGGTTTGTCAGGTACGTTTCGGAGTCCCTCGTAATGGGGGATGGGTTGAAATCCTGAACCTGCTCGCCTACTAAACCGGCATACTCTGCCGGGGATGATATTGACCAGGAATCCAAACCTAAGAAAGGGGATTGTGACGGATAAAATAACGCCGGAAATATGAACTCTTGAATATTGCCAAAACTCGTAAAAAAGCTTATCTTCCATTCGCTCGTTCCGGGATCGCCTTGCATGTAAATTGTTGGGTTCTCGATACTCGTTGTCATTGTGGTTTCTCCTGTTGGTGCGTTCATGGTGACGTGATAGGGCTAAGATGTCACCATTTATTATGAAAATAAGATGCTGTGGTGTTACGTTGTCCCCACCATGACCCCACCATGTCACTATGTCAAGTTATTTTATCGGATATTGTGGTTCAGCCTGCCGTGATGCGAAGACGGCAGGCCATACATCATAACTTTAGCCGGGGATTCCTCTATTGATTAGTTTAGAATCACCTTGTAAGCACTTCTCTATTCTACCTGTGGGCATCACCTCCAAAGTATTTCTTGATCATGTTGTCATGGTGTTCTCTAATACTCCTTTCCATTCTGGCTGTCTTCTTCACGGGCTTGACTGCAAACCACCTGCGGAGAAGTCCTTCTTCGTTGGCTTTTCGCTTGATCTCATTCCGAGAACGACCAAAGAACTTTTCCATAAATTCTAAAGTGTCAAACGCATACCGAATATGTAATTGACAGAGATGATATTCCGACCAATTCTTTTTATATTCTCGTTTTATGCCCAGAGATTTTCGGCAGTGTTCGCCGATGGCTCTCCATTCTCTGCCAAGACGTGCTACTATTTTTTCAGGGTCGCCTCTTGGAAATTCGAGTTTAAGATACTCATCTTCCCAGGCGGCATACAGGTTTGTTCTATTTGCCACTCTTCCCTCCTATCTTTACTGACATGTGACCCCATGTTTGGGGGTCGTACAACCCAGCAAGTGCATGTATGTGAGCAGTCAATTCGCTTTTTCCGTCCTGTCGGTTCCTGGTGTACTCTGAAATATACCGTTGTCTTTCGAGCCATTTGAGATAACCAGGTATAACTATGTCTGCTGTCTTTTTCGGCATGGTTATTTTCTCCTATAGCCTCCGCCGGGTTGCTCCACAAAATCACAGAGTTCCGGGCGTGTGTTCGTTTGTATTTTAGTGTCTTCGTGGAATCTCGAATGACACCGTTTGCAAAGTGTCACGCAGTCCTTTGTCTCTCTGGCAAATTCTGCCTTGTGCGCGTAGCTTCGATGATGTGCTTGTTTGCCTACCCGATTGCATAGGACACACCTCCCACCATCTCGAAGCAGTACAGCAGACCTGACGCGATCCCAGTGTGCTGTTCGGAGATATTTGGAATATGATAGTAGAAATAATTCATCTTGTGTTAATTCTTGTTTCATGATACTTTAACCATGTTGTGAAGATTTATGAAATAACGGGGGAAACTCGTTCCCATCCACCGCCTTTTTTCATGGCTGAATACGTCTATTAACATATACTCTTCTCCGTTCTCATTTTCCATGCACGGTTCAATTACCTTGATTATTGCCTTTGATCCGGCAGCGTAATCAATATAGATTTCGTCTTTTTTGAATTTTGTCATAGTTTCTCCTGCCATTTCTCTTTAAGCTTTTTCCGGCCTGTCCTATTTTTGAGACTCTTGAGTGTGACGATAACGCTTTTAAGGTATAGCGTCAACGCCCTTGCCTCAACCATCGAAAGGGTAGCGTAAGAAAGTTTATGGAGTTCTCCAATAAGTCTGTCCCTTGTGAGTTTTGGTGGTCTTTTAGAGTTCATGCAGCAGCCTCCACAAATTCAACGCTCATATTTTCACCGCTGACGAATTCAACGGCCATTTCGACTTCGTTCTGGAAATCTTGCAAGGCGACCAGTGAAGCCACAGGCACTCCAATTTTTACGAATCCATTGACTGACACGATATTCGCACCTGCCAGGAGCTTTCCCACATAGGCGTTTTGCCTCATGACGGCGGCCTGTAAGCTCTCAAAAAACTCAGGTTCTTCTATCCCCGCCCGATGCAAAACAGACTCAGGAATCGCCACGCCGCGTCCCTGCTCAGGAAAAGGCGGCGCGTCTGACGTATCAATGCCTGACCTCAACGTTTCAAACACCATGCCTGCCGGGTTGGTGAGATTGTCCCATGATACGGAGTCTCTAACGTGTCGGAATGCTCCTTCAATTTCTTCTTTGGAATATCCTTCTTTTAGCATAGCGAATAATCCACCTTGTTCAACATTGGGGAAGCCTGCATCTTTTACGCTTTTTAAAACATTAAAAAACCAATCTTTGTCATCATCATCATTACTCAATGATGATGTAGATGTATTTATTAATGTCTTTTTATATGTACTTATAGCGTCCTTTTTTGGGGGGTCGGACGTGCCGTCTTGCCCTACTGAAATAGGCATCTGCGTATTAGCCACAGGTTTACACGTATTAACCACAGGTTTACACGTATTAACCACAGGTTTACAGGTATTAACCACAGGTTTACAGGTATTAACCACAGGTTTACAGGTATTAACCACAGGTTCACACCCTTCCTCACTTTCGGCTATATCAGAGACTTTGGAGGATGTTTTTATGTATATCCTCCGCCTGTGTTTCTTGTCATATTCAAGGCGTATGTAGCCTTGTTTCCTAAGCTGCCCTACCCATTTCGAGACAGCTTGACGGCTTACTCCGTAAAGTTCCGCAAAATATTCGTTCTCTGCCGTGCAATATCCAAATAATTTCGTCAGGGCTGTAATTTCTCCATAGAGCAGTTTCGCGTTCGGATAAATCTTCTTATCATACCGGACATCAGCCGGAATGATGGCGAAATACGCCGGGTTTTGTTTCTCTTGTTTTTCTTCCATTCGTTTCTTTCCTCTGTTCCGTTCTTATCCTCGCACACGTGGCATCAAAATTGACACAACAATCTTCTTCTTGACATGACTTACACATCTCGATAATTCGCAACTGTTCTGCGTTCATTTCTTCTTTCATGTTGTTTACCTTATTTTCAGTAGCGTCTTATATGTCTCTATTACGTCATTCGTACAATCCATCACGACTGTCAAATGATCGCCAGGGTTCCCCCTGGCGATTGCGTGCGGTATTTCCGCACCGGTCAGCGTCTTCTTGTACTTAATATTCAACTCGTCGCAGACGGCATGTAGGGAAATCATCAGGCGGTGTGCGTCTTCGCAGTTGTATTTCCTGATAAAATCAACCATCAGATCAACCTGGTTTTGGCTGTTTTCAGGCTTCAAGATTTCAGGCAACTTGACATCGTTCCGTCTACAGGCAAGCCTCATTTTTGAAAAATCGAACTTAAACGAGTTGAACCCGACAATCCTTGAGTATTCAGACGAACACGAGTCAAGAAAATCAGTAACGCCAACCATCATCTCTTTCTCGCCTTCAAACATCCTGGCGTCAACGCCTTCATCCCTTAATATTGACAAATCATCTCCTGATAAATTGAGTGTTGAAAAGTTTAGAAGATTCCCATCTGCGGCTAATCCGATACATCCAATAGGAGCGGCGTTCAGACATGCACTCTTTTCCCGTATCTTATCACACTCTTTTTGATATTTATCATTAATTTCCTTCTGATACGCCGCGATCTTTTCAGCGTCCCTGTAGTTTCTGGGGACGTTCCCCCGTTCTATTTCCGCACATGCGGACAGGACAAACTTTTCAGACGCATGACGAGTCTCGATGTCTGTTACAAAATCACGAACATTCATCATGATTTCATCCCCCCTTTCTTGTATTCTGGCGGCTGGGATTTGCGAGTGTCAAGGATTCCTTTGAGATACAATTCAGTGAATTTACTGTAAATGTCATCGACTGACGTTGCCTCAAAGTCTACAATAGAATCCCAAAGCATTCCTTTGTTCGTGTCGATACGTAGCTTGACATTTCTGACGTGAAACGTGCCTGACAGCGTTGTCGTAGCGTCTACATCTGGTGTTGACTTCATTCCTTCAGATCTCGTTTCTGTGAGGTCTTCTTTCATTGTGCTCATAATGGTTTCTTCTCCTGTGTTTGTTGGTTTGCGTTATCTTCATACAAAATTGATAATAGAGCGGTGTGCCTGGACAAATGACTCCGCCTCCCTCTTTACTTCTGACTCATTCCCGGTAAATAAAATATATTTCATTAAAAAGGGGTGCATCCTGCTGCTAAAACGCTCAAGACAATAGATGCTACTGCGAACGCTGCTAAACTTACAAAATTAATTACTTCGTTTTCCATTGGCATATTTAGCCTGTAATATCGGCAAAGCGATTTTGACCGCTTCACGATACAAGAAGCTAACTCCTGTGTTTTTCCTTCCGTTATTCTCCTTGACGATGGCAGGTCTGACGCCTGCCATCTTTAAGAGAGTTTCATAATCTTTTTTGATTTCTTGCGTACCATTAAAACTCAAGATTTCTTTTTTCTCATTCATGATTCTATACCAGTTCTTCGAGGTTTTCCGCCATAGAGTAGCGAGCAGACCTGAACTCAGAATTATCATTCTGCGTGATATGATCAAGCCATGTCAAGAAGTCGTTTGGCAGATTTTCGATTGACGAAAATTGGAACACATCATATAACTGCTCAGGGGACAGGCTTCCACCGGTCTTTATTTCGTCAATAACTGTTTGAACGTCGCATTCCCCCGCGTCCAGGCGGTCAACTACTGAATCATACACGCTCTGAAGATTTTTGTAGACGATCCCGTCAAACATTTCAAGATAATCTTTTTTAGCGGGCGAGGTTTGCGCGACTGTATTCCAGTTGTTTTTGGATGCGATCCCCTTCGAAGAGGAGTCAAGGTATGCTCTCAAAAAGTCGATAGCTTCACTGATGTCATCCAACGCCTCTTTCAATTTTGATTCTGTCAGAGATAATCTGTCTGAAAGGTTCTGGCGGGCGTTCATCTCTTCTTTTGTGAGGTGTCCCGATTTGTACGCTTCTAAAATGTGGATTCCTGAAAGGATGAAAGGAGACCATGTAGGATCGACGTAAAGAAGAGCCACCACTTCATGATGTGTTTTTTGCTGCTCGTTCAGGATGATATTTTGACGAGTAAGCAGGATTTCGAGAAGTTGTTTAAGGTCTTCTTTGTGGGCTGAATCGGCTTTGTGACCGGCTTCTGTGGTTATCATCTGTTCTCCTTTACAGAAAGTCGAAAGGATATTTCGACTTTTGTTGTTGGCTGCTATTACGTTTTTAACTTGTTCTAAATACATTGGTTTATCTCCTGTTGTTGGTTTGGTTTATGTTGGTTAATACGTTTACTCTGAACTTGCGTGTAGAGCAGATATGCCATTAAGCATTTACTCCGCTGTTACCGTCAAACTCATTATGTCTAAAGTAAGCATAAAACCTTTTTTTGTCAAGTAAAAACATAAAATATTTATAGTTTTGTGTAAAAAACAAGGGGAGGAAACCACTCCCCCCCTCATACTAACCAACATAGGAGATCAAGAGAGAGGTTGGGAGCCACGCTCTTGAGAAGAACCACAGGCATTCTCTGTGATACAGTATAAGCGATTTTGTCGAAAAGTCAAGGGGAACGGACGTATTTTTATTTTGAGATTGACAGGCGGCCTATTATGCACTATATTAATTACGCTACCCAAACATGTTTCATTAGGCCAGGAGACTCTTGAAGTGGCAACGCTCAAGACGCGATAAATCGCGGGTAGCAGTCTCCCGGCCTTTTTTTGTGGAGAATCGAATCATGGAAAAAGAATTTCATCCAATCGCCAACATATTCCCTATGATGTCAGAAGAGGAGACAAAGGGACTGACAGAGGATATTTCACAGAATGGATTAAAGGAGTCAATCTGGTTACACCCTGACGGACGTATTATTGACGGTAGGAATCGCTATAATGCCTGTCAGCAGGCAGGGGTTGAACCAGTGTTTAACACTTGGAATGGAAAAGGCTCTCTTGTGGCCTTCGTGATCTCGCTCAACTTGCACCGCCGTCACCTTTCATCTATCCAAAAAGCCGCCGTTGGTTTTGAGTCCCTGCCATTCCTGGAAGCAGAGGCAAAAGAACGTCAGCTTAGAACATCAGCAAACAGGGAAAAGGCAAAAGAGGAGCAAAATCTTGTGGTGCAAAAAATTGCACAACAAGATTTTGCTCCAAAGGAAGAAAACAAGTCACGAACACAGGCGGCTAAGATGGTTGGAACGAATAAGCAGTATATTTCTGATATGAAGAAGTATAAAGAGGAGTGTCCAGATGTGTTTGACGCTGCCAAAGAAGGGAAAGTCAATGGTTCGCAGGCAAAAGCCATTGCTAAACTTGACGAACCAACACGTAAAACCGTCATTACTCGGATTGCGCAAGAGCCTGAAACACCCGCAAAAAGCATTTTGAGAGATGAACAGCAAAGAAAACGAGTCAATATTGCAAAGGATAGTGAAACGTCAACACGCGCCTGTCATCAGTCTATACATGAAATAACAACAAAGTATCGCGTTATTTATGCCGATCCTCCTTGGTTTTATGGGAATGACCAAACCAAAGCCATGCCAGGAAGTACACGGCCTGAAGATCACTATGTCGCTATGCCCTTGCAAGACATCTGCGATCTGCCTGTTAAACGGATAACCTTAGACGATGCTGTCTTGTTCTTGTGGGTAACATCCCCTTTGTTGGAAGAAAGTTTTCAGGTCATCAGGGCGTGGGGATTCAAATATAAAACGTCGTTCGTATGGGATAAGGTCAAGCATAATTTCGGACACTATAACAGTGTTCGCCATGAATTGCTTTTAATCGCTACTAAGGGAAGTTGTACGCCTGACAAGAAGATATTGCATGATAGTGTCCAGAGTATAGAGAGAACCGAACACAGCGCAAAACCTGACGTATTCAGAGGATTTATTGACGAACTGTATGACGTTGGAAACCGTATCGAGTTATTTTCACGAACTAAAAACGAAGGGTGGGATTCATGGGGGAATCAATTATGAATAGTCAATTATCATTATTAGAACCTGTCAGACAACAAATGAATGACGTAAAAGGGAATACGCACCTTGTTAATTATGGTATTCAGACAGAAACGAGTGATTATCATGTTCATATTGCATACCTGAGCCAACACGCTTACATATTCCCAACGAAGGTCGGGATCGCCTTAGTCATGCAAAAAGGTCATAATCAGAGCAAGGATGTCTTTATGAATGCCAGTGATGGAAGGAAGCTCAAAACGGCCAAAGGGTTCCCGGTTGGCGTTGGTGAGTTTAGCGAGATGCAAGAGGTTTTGATTCCTTCTGACGTTCATCAAAAAAACCAAATTCATTTTAAAATGTCCACTACAATGAAAGGGCAGATTGCTGTCAAGATTACCCTGGAAATGCTGAAACGTCATCTTATCAACTTGCCTCTGGACGTAAACGAGATTAATGATAAAACATTACAGATACAGGGGTCTGACATTATCGTCAAAATGAATACGAGATTACAGGTAAAGTGTGACTTTCAGGGAGGGTCAAAGAAATATAATAAGTTTTGCACGGGTAACTTATTTTTACAGACTCACGAGTGTAACCCGTTCAGGAAGTTTTGATATTAACCAACAAACCAACACAGGAGAAACCAATGAAACTTGACCTTGCCAGAAAACTTATCGGCGCGTGTATGTTAGCAGGCGTGATTGTCGGCGTCATGATGACGTTATACCTCAGAAATGATAGTAAGCTGCTCCTCTCTTCGCAGGCGTGGAAACACCAACGCATCAAAACCGAACTCTTGCGAGAAGAACAGGCTCAAGAGAAGATTCGCGCGGCCATCGCGTTTATCCCCTGGAAAACGTCAGCCTATAAATGGGGATTCATGCTGATTATCGGTTCCGTCTGTTCCGGCCTGCTCATTGTGGCGGCAACAAAGGGAGCAGGGTATCTCATGAAGGCGAGCGTTGTCTTTGCGGAAGTCAACGATTCAAAGATTCCCATTCGAACAAAAGACCTGGGCAAAATGACGCCGGCAGTGATGATGCTGACGCAAGCTCAGATGATAGCGGCACACTCGCAAGAGAAATGTTTTGAGATGGTGGTGGAGGCTCACAAGATGACGCGGGGATTGAGACCAGACACCCGGCCTGCCTTGCAAGGGGCTTTCCCTCAACTACCCATCACTAAACATAAAACACCATCTTTTCGGCACGTCCTGGACAGTTTGCAGGCGGGGGATGATATGGTTCTGGGCTATGACTACACGTCCGGCCATGCGATTTCAGGCACGTTTGACAAAATTTATAGCTGTGGAATCTTTGGGAAGTCTGGCTCAGGCAAAACGACCGGCCTGTATAGTATTATTAGTCAATCTCTGCTGACATCACCAGGGATTACGTATTATGTGATTGACCCACACAATAAGCGCCCGGAAGGATTGACCGCCGGGCTGCCAAAGACTGATAATTTTCATCATCTTGACCCGCATGACTGCCGGTCTGGTCTGTACGAATTTGGAGACTTGCTCAACAGGCGACTTGATACCATAACAGATTATCACGACACGCCCCTTGTTATGCTGATTGACGAACTTCCCGTTTTAATGGATACACCAGAGGGTAAAAGTGTTGAGGCTCTGCTTGGCAGGATAGCGAAGGAAGGGCGCAAGGTGTCTGTCTTCTGTCTTATCGCTGGACAGGATACACGCATCAAATCGGCAGGTGGAAATCGGGATCTGCTCTGCTCAACGATAGGATACAATATGCTCAAAAAACAGGCAGGATATCTTTTCGGGGATAAAGACACGGTTGATCTTCATAAAGTTGTCAGGGACGGGAAGGAGGCTGGTCTGTGTGTATTTTCAGCAACGGATGATGAACCGCTGCTTGTTCGTCAACCCTTCTGTCAATCGGCAGATGTCGAGTATGTGGAGAAAATCGTCAAGCAAGCGAACGGAAAAGATGTGGTGTATGCAGTGGAAAACACTGGAAAACAGGCGGAAAAGAGCGTGATTGAATCCGTCAATGCGTATCTGCAAACCGACGGGAACACAGGCGGAAATCTGGCTGAACGTGCTGGGATAAGCGGGAAAGATTTGAGTCAATATCGCGGGGGAAAGGGGATGTCAATAGAACGGAAAACCCGAATCGAAACCGCCTTAATTGAGTTTTTTAGCGCACCTGAAAAAGTGGAAAACACTGGAAAACAGGCGGTCACGACCGGAAAAAATGTTATTCCGTTTGGAAGGAAATGACAAGGTGAACGCATCCCTTCTCCTTCTCAATATTCACGTCAATAAGAAGTTTTTTGTGAAAAAATGCCGGGTTTGCCTGCTATCAGGGGAACGTATTTTTGCAGAAAATAAAAGAATTTAGGGGGTTTCTTCGCGTGTCCAGTCTGTTTTTCTTTTTTTGGCTATCATGAGAGTCTGCTCTATCTTGCCCTCCAAGCCTTCGAGCGACGCCTGAAACCCTCCCATGTATTCGTCATAGTGGTTGCGGTCTGTTACGAGTTTCTCATTTATTTTTTCCAGGTTCATCGCTATGGCAGTCAAATTTAATCCTGTCGCTGTCTGTATTTTAAGCTGTTCTGACTCGTGATCAAGGTAGCGAGTGACAGCATCACGAAGGAAGACAGCCGTGCCGTTGATGAGATATTTTTTGACGATAATTGCGATGACTACAAACGTCACAATGTCGCTCACAAAACCGCTTGTTCCGCCTTCAATGAGCTTTTCCAACAGCTTAAACTCTTCCACTATTCTACCTCTTTCAGCTTATGTAAGACATCTATCGTACAGGCTCTTGCTTTTATGTCGCGGCTGGTTAATTGAGAGTCTGGAAACTCCACCCCTGACAAGGATTCCAGCACGGAGAACATGGTTTTTGCGGCCAGATGAACGAGTGGCCTGCGGTCTGGCAGGTTCATCAGATCTGCTGCTGATTCTGTGAGAGTTTCCTCAATTATTAATGCAATTTCGTGTGGTGTATATTTCATAAGATTCCCCGTGTTCCTTACTGTTTTAGTCGTTTTGTTGCCATCCGTCCGCTTACGCATAGAAGTCAGGAGCCTTGTTTTTTGTCGGTAACTGCGTACTCTGATAATGTACATCTGTGAAATGAAAGAACGGATCTGGTACTGCTCCGCTGGACGTTATCGCATTAGCCGAAAGATACACACGAACAAGAATCAACCCGTCAATTTCCAGGTCATCAGTGTCGAGTTGACTGGCTGAAGGAGATGTTGCCGAAATCTGAACCTCTGCAATCATGTGATAATATTGGGTCGTGTTCGCGTTTTGCAATATTGTCGTGTTGACCGTCGCCGGGAATGCTGCCTGTTGATGTCCTTTGGCATACGTAATATCATACCCTACGGTAATGCTTCCGCCTGTCACAAGGGTACTATCATGCGTCCAGTGGGTATGAAGAAACAAGTCTGTCCCTGGTGCGTAATCATGCGGCATGTGAAAATCAACCCACACCTCATCGTTGACCGCAAACTCGAACGCTCTGATATTTCCCTGCCAAATATTAAAACCCGGCTGAGTGCCTCCCGTCCCTCTATTGGATACAGTTCCAATCATGTCATGCCAACCGAAATCAGGAGAAGCGGTATCAATTTTGATCGCCGTGCCGCTTGCCTTGTTCATCGTGATGTTTCCAGAAACATCTAAGGAAGTCGCTGCTGTGACCCCGCCCAACGCGCCAGGGTTGCCAACGATTCCGGCCTTGACATCACTGTAGTCGGTCTGTTGGGCTGCTCCTGCAATGGACGTGCCCATCAATGTCATATCGGAAGATTCTAAATCCGTATTGACGACGGTTGTTATTCCCGTCCCACCAGGATAAACTAAGTTTGACATAATTTTAAGACTCGATACACACTTGATCTGAACCGATATACACCAAATCATTTTTGATATATATAGTATGGTCAAGCGTAAGTCCTTCCAATCCTTGTAAGGTTAAGGTAGACGTGAAATCATCCAAATTGATAGTTTTTTCCCTAAGCTGAAACACTTTTCTCGTTTCTACGTCCCCGTTTTTATCGACAATCAACGATAGTGTCGCCTCTAATTGGTCAAGAAGGTCAATAGGCAAATATTTAAAGTCTTGACCCTGGTATGACACCACCCAAGCGGGGGATGTGTAGAGTTTCAGGAGTCTATTTTTGATAAGGTTGACCGTCGCCGTGTTTCGTGTCCAGTCAAAATTAAAATCCCATGTCTTACCCGTGTAATTTTTATTAGCAGAATATAAATCAGAATCGTCTACCGTTCTATAATACGAGGTATCCGCGCCCGTTTTGAATCTCCTGTCAATCTCGACAGCAGATACAGCGTAATTTATAATCACCCTGTCAAGCACGTTCTCAATGTCTTTTTGCGCGCTGTAGGTGATAGCCTCATATTCAAAGATCTCGTCTTGCACGCTATCCTTGTCAAGGAGAGGCAAAAAAGAAATGACAAGCTTTCCCTGCTCATTGAAAGCAAACGAACCCGCAAAAGAATTGAGGATATTTCTAATCCAGAAACCGAGTTCTTTATTGACCAGAATCATTCCCGCACACGTGTACGAATTGAGAATGCAGAAAGTTTCCCCCTCTGCGAAGGATGTCGTGTCTTTCTCCCATGCCAAATTTCCGACAAGATCCGCCACGTAATCGAGCAGATCCTCTATAATGTCCACAGGATTTGTGAGGAGTATCCCCCCTGACCATTTCCCCTGACACCGGACAGTCACAACGCTATCCCCTTGATCTGCTGAAAAAGTGAGTTTGGCTATCGCGCCCTGACTCTCATAATCGTCGGATTCGTCAAACGTCCAGCCTGACGGCGTCAATACATCGTCAACCCAGACAGAAACTGTGTTGCCTTGTGCGACGGAAGCAATAGTCCAGCCTGCCACGCAATACACAAAATTCACGCTATCAATGAGAGGAGCGACCCAAACCCCAGCATCTGAGTTTTCTATACAATCCCCATATATGAGAGGGCGGTTGACGTTTTTCTGGTTGTTGCCAGGATTCGTATAAAGGGCTGTGGTAGGGAATACCACCTCTGTCAAGGCGTCTATGGAATCCTCTCCGTCTACCGTGCTTGTCACTTCGACCGCTGTTCCGTATGCCGTCCATGTGCCATCAACAAGAGCGAGATCCGTGCCTGTGATTTGTTCGGGAAAATCAATTGGTGTGTTGTCTGACGTGTTGAGCAGTTGATATGTTTCACCAGCAGGGTTGGAAAAGTTCATATTATAAATTTGACCGTTGAATCCATTTGTACCGTCCCCCCCAACATAAATGTCTTCGTTGGAAGTAGGGGTATCTTCGGTCGTATCGAATGCTGGAGTTCCAAACTTTTGCACTCTATGATTTCCATCTGATACAAAAATATCACCCGCCGAATCAATAGCAATACCAAAAGGATTATTGAATTGCCCATCACCAGAGCCAGAACTCCCAAACTGCGAGATGTACGATCCAGAAGAATCAAATTTTTGGACTCTGTGATTGCTTTGATCTGTTACGAAAAGATTTCCTTCCGTGTTGATTGCGATCATTGCCGGATGCGTAAATTGCCCATCACCAGAGCCAATACTCCCAAACTGTGAAAGGTACGATCCGGAAGAATCAAATTTTTGGACTCTGTGATTGCTCACATCTACTACAAAAATATTTCCTGCCGAATCAAATTTAATCCCGATTGTACCACTTGTAAATTGTCCATTCCCAGAACCAGAACTCCCAAACTGTGAAAGGTACGATCCGGAAGAATCAAATTTTTGAACTCTGTTTTGGATGCTATCCGTGACAAAAATATTTCCTGCCGAATCAATATCAATTCCTGACGTTCTTGTAAATTGTCCATTCCCAGAGCCAGAACTCCCAAACTGTGAAAGGTACGATCCGGAAGAATCAAATTTTTGAACTCTACTATTTCTACTATCCGTGACAAAAATATCACCCGCCGAATCAAAAACTATATCTATCGGTTTGTTAAATTGTCCATTCCCAGAGCCAGAACTCCCAAACTGTGAAAGGTACGATCCGGAAGAATCAAATTTTTGAACTCTGTGATTATTCTGATCTGCTACAAAAATATTTCCTGCCGAATCAATTGTCACGCCTCGTGGAAAACTAAATTGTCCGTTCCCAGAGCCAGAACTCCCAAATTTTGAGATATACCCAAAAAGAGACTGTTCGAAACAATCTCCTGTATTACAAATCGACAAAAACCCTGGTGTCGTTCCCCACTGAAATATAGGGAAGTTTGCCCCGGTTGAGGCTGTTACGTCTGATGTGATTGTGGTGTAAGTAGGAGAGCCTGTCAGTGCGTCCGGCGTGTATTTCACGTAGTAGAAATCATTTGCATCTATCCCGATTTCCAGACGGGTTGAACCAAAATTATTATTTTCGAGACGGAATAAAACCTCTGCGGTTCCGGTGGTGTCCCTGTTCATTTCCATTGACCATTCCCATTCAGACGACACATCCGTAAAGAAGAGAGGCTCAACCGTTGCGTAGATGTATGACTCATACGCTGCCTTTGTCGCCCCGCCTGCGTTGTCCAGTGCGTAGGTTGTGGTAGTGTCCAGGGTTGGGGCTGGGGGATCTTCCGGTTCGACTGCTTGATCTGCCAGAAATTTAATATTCTGAATCGTCAGGGTATAAGCGGAGATGACCCCGTTAAACAGGGGCTGAAAGTCTGCGAAGACAAACCCAGGATACGCAAACCCCTGGTAGAGTGCTAATTGACCGCCGATGAACTCTTCACGTCCGCAGATTGTCGTGAAATACCCGTCAGCATTGTCACAAGTGAGGGTGTAAGTAGCCATCTCTTGAGTCGAAAGAGAGGGAAATATCTGGTCACTTTCTTCGGAGAGAGCCTGCCGGAAATCACCAAACGATAAGACTCTTGCGCTCCATTCTAAGGTGTCGATTGTGCTACCAACATAATCGGATGTGGGGGTTTCTTTGCCAAAACACCGCGTTCCCCTGTCGGAACCAACAAAGGCCATAATGAACGGCTTTGCGCCTGCCTTGCGAGCCTTATTATAGTTGTCGGTATATCGTCTCATACCTTAATCACCTCTTCAAGATTCATAGTGACCCCGCTATTGAGAAGATACTGAAAATAAGTGTGTTCCCACTCTCCTAAGTCCGCCCACTCCATCAGTGTCAAGGTGTCCGCCTCATCCTGGAAAAGATGAACCCACAAGGGGAGAACCCTGTGAGTCGTTGTATTGACCAGAGCCGCTTGAAGAGCGATAAAGCTGTCAATATCATTATTCGAGACGACATTCCCAAAATCTAGACTTAATTTCTTTTGGCTTCCGTATGCGTACCGCCTGAAAACCCCCGGCTCTGACGTGTTGGCCTGTATTGTGTATCCGTCAACCTGAGAAGACCCCCACCATGCATTGACTTGTTCAAGTTCGAGATAGGTTCCTAAGAAAATGTTAGCGGCCTCGACATATCCGTCAGGGTTGGCGGCATCTGTAATCAGTATCCTCCAATATTGATACGTCTCGCTCAGATACAAATAAAGAGGTTCTTGAATCGTGATATTCCCAGAATCGTAAGAAGGCGATCCCCAGGAATCAGAGGCATTCCCTTGTAAGTTACATGTTGCCCCTGCCGATAGGTTGTGGTCTTGTAGGATAAATGCCGTGACCGCCTGAGCACTCCCTAAATTGATAATAATAGTTTCAGACGTGTCTGCTGTGGTTCTCCACGTCGTCATCCGATTACGGTCAAGCGGTCGTTCTGTTCCGTATGTCGCCCTTGCGTCCCATTGCCACGAATCGGCGATGATAAAGTCAGATCCGGTTGCGCCTGTATGTGCGACAGAAAGACCGCCGCCCAACCCGTCAGCACTCAGGGCATACGCGGGGGTTGTCCTGGTGACGACACCGGTTTCTTCCCACGCACCCGCCGCCGTGTCTGACGTTCTCCATTTAAAGGTTGACTGTCCGACTTCTGTTCCGCCTGCGATGCTGTCAATTTCCAGCTCATAATTTAAGTCGAACGCCGCAGCGAAGCTGCCTGTAATGGCAAGAGTCGCCACGCCTGAACCGACTTTAGAGGAATCGCTATAACGACCGGTTGCCTGTGTTGATAATGTGAGAGCAGAATAATCAGGTATGAGATTATTATAGAGAAATCTTAGGTTTCCGTATGCCATTATGCCGCGATCCTCCGTGTGCTTTTACTTGCCAGCCCTGAAGAGATTTGTCGGATGAAACGCTCTTTTGAACTTTCATCAATGACGTTCGTACCCTGGAATATAATAGTCGGGGATGATGCGGGGCGTTGTCCTCCTGTCTGCTGTCCGCCTACTGTGGCAACCGAACTTGTTCGACTCGTAATTGCTTTTGATGGGGTTGGGAGCGTGGGCGCGTTTTGTGGTTGTCTCTTTGACAGCCCGCCCTGTATAGATGCAATCATAGAGCTTGACAATCCTGAATTACTGAGTGCTAACATCTGTTGGTTGACGCCTGTACTCATAGCTTGCGAGGCTTTGCCAAGACTCGCACCCATTGACGAAATGTTGCTGTCAGCCATGAGAGCAGAAGAGGAAACACTGTTGATTTGGTTCGTTAGTTGTGCTGAATCCATTCCTGATTGAATGGCTTGCGCTCCATATCGTTTAAGCGCAGGGGTTAACGATGCTCCTTCAAGTTGATATTCTTGTTCCTCCATCGCCCGTGTTCCGTCTTCAATTTCTTCTTTTGCGTGTTTCGAGGTGAATCTTAATTTGTCTTGATTTTGCCATAAACTACCTATTGCGTCACCAAGCTTTCCAGCTACCTTTGAGGCTGTATCGAGGGGGTTTACAATATCTTTTATTAATCCGATAAAGTCTTTCAAAAAACCCATGCCTGCATCGACCGTCATGAAGAAATCATGCCAATCTAAATCGGCTTTTTTGAGCGCCGCGCCAGCCTCTTTAAAAATATCGACAATATCTTTAAATGATTTCCATGTTGACTTGAGTTGTTCCTCAAAGTTCTTGAGTTTTGGGAAGGCTAATAATAGGGATTCCCAAACAGTATTTCCTTCTTGAATGGAAGATATAAAAACACGAAAGCTACTAATCAATCCGACAAGAGCAAGTTTGGTTGAGGCTATTCCTGAAGGGATTGACTCTTGAAAGAATTTCTGAATGATTCCGCTTTCTTTGGCAAGGTTCGTAAACTCTTTGATAAAAGGTATAATGTCAAGTTGAACAAGAGCTAATAAGCTTTCTCGGATCTGGTCAATAAAACCTTGTGCTGCCATCCACTTCTGAAACTCTTGCGCGCCCGTTACGATGTGTTTTAATAGCTCTTTTAGACCCGGTAAAAGTTGATCTGTGACCGTGCCGGACGTATTAGTCCAGATGACCCCTAACGCGCTCCATAATTGAGAAAATTTTGTAATATTGTTGATGAATTCTGCGGTTACTGAATCCATGCTTTCCAGCCCCTTGTTGGCAGGATCTAAAAAGTCTGACTGAAGTTTAGCCCCCATGTTTGCCATACCTAAAATCGCTGTTGAAACACCAGACCCGGCGAGGCCTAAGTCTTTGAGGTTTTGTGAGACGATCTGGATGCCTTCTGGTGTTTCAGTTGCCATTTTCTGAACACTTTGCAAGAACAACTCCATTGCCCCGCCGATGTCCGTCTGGACGAGTCTATTAAATTCTGATGTGTTAATTCCGAACGCTTCCGCGAATGCGTCTGTGTCCCTTGCCATTACCTGAAATGACCCTTTTAGAGCAGTCGCGGCTTCTTCTGAAGAGATGCCCATCGAACTCATTGCACCTGTAAATCCTATCATATCACCCATAGCAATCCTGAAAGGGGCTAAAGCAGGAGCTATCCTCTTTGCCATTTCTATCATGACAGGAGCCGACGCCCTCGTAGAATCGGCCAATACATTGAATGAGTTGGCCATCTCGCCGACGGTAGTTTTTGAACCCTCAAACGCCCCTTTGATAGTTCCCAGGGATTGCGCTGTTTTCCCGAATGACAAGTCAAGGGCTGCTGACGCCATCGCAACGTCTTTCGTAAATTCAAGAGTTGCCTTCAAACTATTTTCAAAATCTTGACCTGAAAGGAGTCCCTGTTGTCCAGCCGCTTCAAGGATTTCCCCTAACTTCTCCGCGCTCACTGCCCCTTGTAATTCTTGTGATGACAAGTCACGAACTGATTTCGTCAATATCACCATTTGATCGTCTGTCAAATTCGCAGTTCTCCTCGCTCCTGACAAGGCGTCTTCAAGGCTTACCGAACTTTTGAACGCGGCTTTAAATTCATCAGTAATAATACCAACAACTTTCTTGAGTCCTGATACAAGGCCACTAATCGCAGAGCCGACAGCCCCCAACGCGCCCAGGGCAAGCTTGCCAAAAACACCAAAAGCCCGGCCTAATCCTTTAAGGTTATTCTCTATACCAACAAACTCCAAAGCGGCCTTCCTGAGTTTTAGCCTAAGTTCTATCAATTCCTTTGAATAAAACCCTCGAATCCTTGACGCAAGGCTATTTGTTGCCGATTTCGCTTCCTTCTTCGCATCTGCTAATTTCTTCGTTTCCTTGATAGCTTTTTTGGTTGATTCTTGTTTGTCTAATGTCTTAGAAAATTTACCCGCTGCCACTTGTAATTCCTGGAATACTTTTGAGGCTAATAACGCCTGTATAGCAAGCTGTTTCAAGTCATCAGCCATAAGAATGACCGCTGGTGTAATTTCTTGAAAAACATCAACAGCAAATCCAAGATTTGTCGTGAATTTTAGGAAGGCTTTAGATGTCTTCTCTATCCCTTTAGACATGTCAAGGTCCGCAAGCTTAGAAATACTCTTCAATTTCTTCTCAAATGCTCCTAACTTTTTAGAGCCTTCATCCTTTACGATTAGCCTGAAAATAAGTTCATCGGCTGCCATTAATTGAATACCGCCCGGATTCTCTCTTTCACTGCGTTTTTTTCACTTTGAACTAATTGAACAAATTTTCTGATAACGGGTTTTCCTCTTGTCAGCATCCCTTTTAATTGATGGATAGCTCCATAAAAAATGGTCTTAATTTCCATTCGATGTATGGTTTTTAGATGTTTCCAGTTCTTCGCTGACAATTCTGCATCGTCCCTCATCTTGCCCGTATGGTCAAGGATCGGATGACTGTATTTCCCGACTCGTTTTTTCCAGGGGGGGCGACCACCAGCCGCGAAATTTTTACGAATACTCTGCGCCATTATCCGGCTAATATCATCATACATTCCGCCTTGTTTGCCTTCTAATTCTTTCTGCATCTTCCCCAGGTGTTTCAATGCGTCGGAAGCATCAAGCTTTGTTTCAATCCTCATGCTCTATCCCCTGATATGCGGCGTTGATACGTGTGAGTCTCTCGAAGGTTTGCAAAAAATCAAGCCCGATCTCATCACAAAAGAGCTTGACTGTATTCGCATCTATTATTCCTATTTGACGCGCTGCTTCGCCTTCTCCCTGCTGTCTTTGGTGGTTGTACGGAAGTATGATGGAGAATAGGCCAAGCCATAACGCGCCCTGCTCTGTGTGGACTTGGGCGGGGTCTCCATGCTTCGCGCATGGGAGAGGAACAGCACGTTTTAGCACCGGTGCGCCCGCCCGTGTGAGTTCTGATAGGCATGTCAAACAGAATGCCGGTTTGTCTTTGGCTATCCACTTGACATGTTGAGTCAGTCCCGGTCTGTTGTGTCGTCTTTATCCTGTTTAAAGGCGGCGGCACTCGTAAACGCCACAGTGACAGCATCCGCAAACCATTCCAAAAACTGAGGATAGCGAAGGAGCAATGCCCGAAATCCGTCCTTTGAATGCAAAACAGGTTTCCCGTCTATTGAGAAAAGTCCAGAGCTGCCAGTCACACACAAATCAGAAAGTTCAGAACAGTATTTTAGACGGTCGCTCCTGACTTCTCCTTCTTTTTGACTGCGTGTTCCGCTGCCGGAATCAACCACAACCAAACGGTTATATTTCCTGCTCAAATCGCGTTCTTTTTTTCTGATTTTATCGTTTATGCTTACAACGATTTCCGGCACTGATTCCCCATCTTCAACCAATAAGCAGTCAACAGGAATAACTTTTTCAATAGTGACATCTTGCGTTAATTCAGACAGATCAAACATTGAATCTCCTTTTAGAAGGTAGCGATAGCGATTTCATGGTCATTCCCCAACACAGCGTCTTTGACGGCCTGCAATGACGAATCAACAGACATGAGTTCATCCGTCACGAGAGATGACTCGCCGATGATCTGTTTTGCCACGTTGACCGCAAAAATATTATTAGCGGTATCACCCAGCACAACTTGTAAAGCTGAACCAATAACGTTGTCTCTCATTAGGAATTCAGACCAATCGGTAAAAAATGGAGAGCGTGAAATATTGACTGTTCGCTCTGTAAAGTCACGCCCCGAAAATCCTGAACTTGACACCATACACTTCTTAGCAACATCCGCCATCTCAATCGTTATTGTGAGCGTGTCCTTGACGTATCCACACTGATTATGGACAATATAACAGGTTTCTGTTGCAGTTCCTGCACCTGAGAGTGTTGCGTGTGTCAAGGTCTGGTTTGTCCCTTCAGTCCCCGTAACCGCGCTGATGGCCTTCGTCTCATACACGCCCGAACCGACATCGACAATAATGGAATCACTCGTTGTGACCTGAAAATTTGGGGCGACCAGAATCGTTTCGGTGGTTGTGGGGCTGCCTGTAATCACTCCTGAAAATATCGTTTTGCTTGTGATTCCTAAACACATAAGGGGTTGTGTTGTGCTGTCGTAGGTGGGCGTCACTGCCTGCGCTGTCCGGTCGTATGTCGGAGTCAACGCCTTGACCGTGAAAGCCATCGTTGCATTTTGCCCGACCTCGAAATTCATCTCACAGTTCGTGACCTTACAACCTGCCAACCTGAGCCGAAGAAGGTCTTCAAAGTAAATGTAAGACGTGAAAGAAGGGTGTGAAGTACTTGAAAGCATCCACGATATTCCGGCTGAGATGGGGTCTGTCGATACGGGCGTCGCTGATAACGGAGGAAATACCGTCAAGGCGTCCGTTGCGATCCCGTCAATTCTGATGACCTCATCATTCACGAGGATTAACTGTCCTAAAGTGAAATCCTGTCCAACAGTTGTCGTGAAAAGGTCTGTTGTCGGGCCGGGAGCTGCTGCGACTGTGTTGTCAGTGTTCGCGTTCTGCTGTCCCATAATGGACTTCATGAACATTGCCCACTCCGGCGCAGACTTTGTGCCTTTACCCTTAATATTCATGGTGACGGAAAACCCTAAATCCTCTGAATACATGCCGGGTTGTGGTGATGTCTTCGTTAGCGACGCGGTGATCTCGTTGCTGGGTATTAATTCCCTATCAATATTTACTTCGATTCCGTCCGCTGTAAAAATGAGAGCACCCAGCGCAATCTCATTGACGGGGGTGTTCTCCGTTACTTCTTCTACTATGCTAATTTCTGTATTTCTTAGCGCAATCGTGCTCATATTTAAACGCTCCTCACATCTGTGTTGACGTGTGTCATTATCATTTCACAACTGCCTGACCACTCGCCCGACTGAGGGGCTATGCTGGCCTGTGAATAGTCCTTACTTGTCACGTCAACCCACTGTGACAAGCTGAATCTTTGTGCAAAAAAAGCGGTCTCGATCAAGTCCAGAATGTCCGCCGCCGATTTATCCTCTTTATCTCCTGAATCCTCGGTAAAAACAGAGAACCGGACAGGGTATTGTTTGAGCATATACCGCCCACAATTCGACACGGTTTCTGACGTGACCTGCCCCATCCTGACAATTATCAGAGGCAACACCGTTCCGTAATCAGGAGGCAGATCCGACGCAGTGAACATCACGAAAAACGAATTTACGTCTTCCAGCGTTCCGCTTGTGGCGGTTTCTGTGGTCAATTTCGCGTCTATGGCCTCAAGCAGACTAACTGCGATGTCACTCATTATAGTACACAATGTCAGCGTCAAAAGAGGAGTCTGCATCGTCAACCTCTGTTCTTTCCGACAAGTCCTCTGTAACTCCGTATAAATCATCAACGCCGTCTCGAATACGCTCCAAAGATAAAAGAGCCTCCTGGTAAAGCTGAAGGAGCAAGGGCGACTGTGAATTGTTTGAACTTGAGAACCAATACACACAAAGGTCATCTGAGATTGAAAGAACCCGCTCCGGGGCTGTCGAAATTGTCCAGGCTGAAATGACCGTCTCTCCGTATCGCCTGGTCAAATAGCTGAAAATCAGACCAGATGCGAACTGATACCCCTGTGTCAGCGTTCCGGGGTCTGGGATGGTGTCACTGTTCTTGTCAGTCCACCCCAGAACCCGTTTTGAATTCGCCCTTTGTTGGACGGTTGTCAATGTCGAAAATTCTGTCAAAGCCATATTAATTCGTACTTCTTGTCAGTTCAATATAATCATTGTCGGCTTGCACATACAGAGTCAAGGTCTCATCGACGCTCGCCGTCCATGCTGCTGAAAGTGCGAAATTCCCGGCGTCTGCGATTGTGCTGCTATTGGTAGCACTTCCGCCCACAAGAATCACGATGCTTCCTACAATCGGATTATCAAGGTCTGTAATCGCCGTCGCTCCTGTATTAGCGGATGTCGTCAGAATGTGGCACCCAGCCACGTCTGGAGTCAAGTCACCATCAGGAATCGTGCATTGTTCATATTTGATAGCCCCGGCCAAATACACGTCACCATTCAGGTCAATCTGTCCATTAGTGCTGTTCGTGATTGTCTCGTCATTCTCCATGATGAGACCACCAGCCCCCACAACATCTAACGAACCCGATACAGTTACATTCCCAGTAACCGCCACTATCGGCTCAGTAATCGTCAACGTGCCATTAACAGAGTTGTCAATCGTCGCTGCGTTTACGAGAGTCAAAACGCCTGTACTTCCCAGGTTCATCACAGTGGCGGCAGTTGCTCCTGCCGTCATCAGCATCCAGTCAATTTCAAAATCTTCTGAGGCTGCGGTAACATCTGACACCTTGACAACTGTCCTCGCTCCCAATTCTGTATTGGCGGATGTTGTTTCCTGATACCAGTCCAAAGATAAACCAATCCCGTTCGCAGGTGTTCCGCTGGTGGTATGTGTGAATGTAACCAGAGGATGCACTGTCGCTGTTAATGCGGTTTCTTCTGAAACATCCCAACCGTCAGTGCTGCCAACAAGAGAAATCTGCATTGAATTGGATGACTGATTCCAGATGTCTTTAATCATTGCATCCTGCATATTAAGGGCTTGCGCCATAGTGGTAAAACCAATCATGAACACGCAAAAAATGACTATCGCTTTAAAGTTTCTCATTTCTTTCCCCCCGCAAGTTCCCATACGACGATTCCCGTCGGAAACCCGACTCCGTTAGCTTTACAGATTTGACGCCCGGCCTCAACGACCTGAGTCATTTTGTCACCTTCCACAACGCCCTTTTTTCCAGTTTTGAGTTCATATCTCATTTTGATCATAGTAGTTTTAAGGGCGGTTTTACCCGCCCCTCCTTCTAATACAGGTTATCTATCCGGTAAGCCAATTTTTTCTCGTGGCTCAGAAATGTGTAATAATCCCAAATTCCCCACTTGCGAACACCGACGCCGCCAACTTCTCCCTTTTGTGACTCGTTCACAATCCAGCCTTCCGAACTGTCGCCTTTTCCGTCTGGTCTCCAAAAGAGATGTTTCAGCCAAGACGGTTGACGTGGACTTTGAATCGCGTTTGCGTTGTAATCGAAAAGGAGCATAGAATCACCCCAAATTTCCGCGATTGTGCTGTCTGTCGGATCTGAAGAGTCTGTCACCAACGCGCCCGAAGCAATCCACAGGTGGTCTAAATTCCAATAGTTTTTGAGGAAGTCCACCGTCACAAACGGATTTACAGAGCCATCACGCGCCGATCCCATTACTGTTGTGCTGCTCTGAATACTTGCGTGTTGCTGCAAATAGTTAAGTGCCGTGTTTGATATGATTCCGGCATTTAAACGGTATCCCCCTGCCTCAACGATTGTGCGGCCTGCCATAATATCGTCAAGAGAATCAGCCGTTGTCGTTGTGCTCCATGCCGTCCCTGCGTTCGCGTAATACGTCGCCCCTTGAAAGTTCGAGTTATCAGATACGAACGTATAGAGAGCCTTCTCTTTCAATTTTTTGAGCAGGTACATCGTGACCGCCATCTCTTCCTGAATCATCGCCGCCGCGCTCGGATACCCTCGACTTGTCGCCTGTCCCAGGTCTGCGTTTGAGAATTCAAACGCGCTCGAAATGGGGTCAATTTTGAAGTCCAGGAACGCGTCTGTCGTGTTGTGGCTTTCCGGCGTAGTGAACTTACTCGCCATACTGCGTAACTCTTCAAACCATGTGCGTGCGTCTTTCTTGCGAAATTTACCCAGTTCAGCCCCGGCATTCATAGCTGGAAACACCTGATTGTAAACCAGATTAGCATACGGATCTGACAGTTGATACGCCAGAGTTGACATATCTTGCTTGTAATATGTATTAGTTGTTGGCATGTTTAGCCCTCCTTATACACCGTAGAAAGTGCCTAATGCTGACAAATCAACCAGAATATAGCCCCCCACCGTGCTCTGAAGTGTTAGAGGATAGCCAACAATAATATCATTGTTAGCAGTGACAGGCGTTACCGTTCCCGCTGCCGCTGACATGACAGGCAGTGCGATATTAGTCACCGCCGCCGCGATTTTACAGACGGCGATGTCACCGGTTACGAGTTCTGAGCGTGTCCCGTCTTCAGAAATATCAACATCGCGGGCAAACACGCCGCGAGGAACAGCCCCAGCCCCGCACACATCGGCGGTATCCAGTGCGGTAATCTTTCCGACCTGGCCTTCTGTCACGTCCGCTGCCAAAGTGACGGGAATCGATTTATCATGATTGATCTTCCAACCCGGTTGAGTTGCCATAATTAGTTCCCCCCTTCATACGTCTTGAGTTGTTCTTGAGTTTTGACCCATGCCTGGGCGGGGGTCAAGGATTCGTCAGCCGCCATTAATTCGGCCTGAAGTTCTGCGGCTGTCTTTGGAGTGTCGTCAGGCGGTTCATGTTGCTTGCCTGCCATTTCAGACATTGCCACAAGGAACCCTCCGTCAGTCGCGGCCATCTCGACAATCGAATCAATGGTCTCCATGATGACACTTCTTGCCGGTTTCTCGCCTTCTTCCATCTCGAAAACCGCGCTTGTCGAAGTCCTCGAAATGAGAGGCTCAACCACCTTGCAAAAGGCTGTTGATACGTTATAAATAACGCCGTCAGCCCCATGGATCGGACGTGTTGACAATGAGCCGATAAATTCCGATACGTCCCTTGAATCACTTTTAGCTTGCAATTCTGCGATTTTCGTGTTCGCTGCTCCCTGTTCTAACTCGAGAGCTTCGTTTTTGGCCTTCTGAGCGGCCAACTCTGTGGCCTGTTCTACATACTTGCCTTGCAATTCCGCCACGTCAGGATTGACGTCCGGTGTTTTTCCATCAATAGGCATATCGTTGTCCTCCTCTTGTTCTTGTTTATATTCCGCGCCTTGTGACAACAGCACGATGACAGGGGTTTCCCCCTCAAACTCGACTAAAAAGTCTTTATTTTGCCCCTTGACTGCCGGTGGTGTGTATTTGTCAAGAAACGCAGTTGACCGAACCACCATAGGATATTCTTTACCGGTCTTCGGATTTTTGAGTGGAATCAATTCGACACTCCGAAATGGGAAACTTGACTGAAGTGTGGCTGCAATATCATGAGGGACATTATGGAATGATTCTGTCATCCACGTCTCCCCATCGATTTCCTGCTTGCCAAATGACACGTCAACAGCCTTCACACGATCTTTAATGGTATCGCCAAACAGAGTGTTGTGGTGTAGGTTCAAAAGTCCTGGCATTTTAGGCAGTTTCAGGTCTTCGTTGCCTTCATACACCCCCGTTGAGAGGCTACCCTTAACCACTGGCAAGAGTTCTTGAGAGCCTTCTATGATTTCGTCAAGCTCATCCTCTGTAATAGTGACCGCACCCTTATTATGGCTCTGGTGTGTGCCTGCTTTGAGGATAGGCACGTCAACCAAATCTGCAAATTCAATAAGTTTCATGATTTTCTCCATCAAGTTCTATCTCTGAGGTAAATCAACGCCTTGACTACTATTTTCAAAGCTGCTTTCGCGCTTGCTACGTCGGAGACACTGCTTTCAACCCATTCCTCGCCATCTGCTGTTGTAATAGTTGCCAGCGTTGGTAAGTTGTGCCCCCAATTTCGCGCCGCAACACGCTTGTCAATTATGGCCTGAACCTCGTCAGTCATAGGTGGGCATGGAACGGGGTCATTCCCCTCTTTCAACCATGTTTGGTACTCTATCCAATGCCTGTTTTTTGAGTCATCAGGAATCAGGTGTTGAGTCTCTGTATTAAAAATAGAGTCTGAATTTTGTTCTAAATGATATTTTTCCATTTTTTACATCTCCGCGTCTGCTGTCCAGTGTCGAGCAGCACGTCCAGTAGTCGCGCCAAGATTCGCTTCATTAAAAGTGAAACCGTTTTCATCCACACCTATCCATCCGGACGCCGAATTTACGTTGTCAGTCTGCGCGTTCGCTGAATTAAATATTGTCGTTCTTGTCGCATTACCGGCTAAATCCCAGGTTTGCATGGTAGGAGAGACCCTCTTTGAGATTAAAAACCTAAACGCTTGCGCCAAATTTTGACCATCCCCTATAAACCCATAAGCAAACGCCGCCGCGCTATATTCATCCCCCGCTGTGCCTGGGGCGTTATCAATATTCCACGATTTTTCAAAATATCTTTGACATAAAACCAGTTCTTGGCCTACGCTGTGACCGATAAAAGGAGTCGCCTTTGACCCTTTCTCCAGTTTGGCCTGCGAAATCAACAGTGTATCCGTTAAAGTGGTTGTCAGGTCGTCACTCCAGAAAAAAACAGCAATATTCGCCGCGCTTGCCGTGTCAATAGCGATGTTCTCAATTTTGTATTCAGACCAAGAATTCGTGACGCTCAAATTCGCAGGTGTGTTTTCCGCCGTCCAATTAGTTGTCCATGTAGGTGTAACGCCATCAGCCCCCCATGTCTGTACGACGTCACTTATTACAGTGTCCGATGTGCTGTCCCATGATAGCACAGCCGCCTTGACGTTGCCGATTGACGAACCTGTGGTTTTGGCATGAAACGAAAGTGAAACAACATCACCAATGACGCCGATACAGTTTTTCTGCTCAATTATTTGTAATATTCCAAATTTCTTATTGGCGGTTTCAACATCTAACGATATGCTATTCAATGCACCTGTGGGGGCGTCTGTGGATTGAGTCACATCAATAATATCATTACCTTGGGACAGCAACACCCACCGGTCAATCAGGTATGTGTCGTTGTTGTTTGTCGGTGTCGTTGTGCTGTCAAACGTTGTTCCTCGTTGGGAGACCATCATTCCCCCATTAATGAGGATATTGGGTCGAGTGTCTTCGTCAGGTCGATAAAATCCGCTCATATATACCCCCCTGAAAGAGTCAAGCCAGTTGTCGGATCTCCGTTACCGGTTGCGGTTGTCGTACAGGCATATGTTATTGCCGTAGCAAAACTCATTCCTGGCGAAAAGTCTTCTATCACACCTCCCTGTTTAGGCACAAAGATTACATAGTTCGGTGTAGTTGTTCCTACTGTCACGCTTCCTGCTGCCACGTTAAAAAGCTGTATGAATGCGTTTTCTGTGTTCGAGTTAATGACGTGTAATTTATATAGCTTTGATGCTGACGCTGATAACACCTGGGCAGAGTTATCAGCGTCAGCATCAAAAAAAGACGTAACGCCCGAACCCATCGCAGATGTATTAGTGTCGATTACAGTCAATCCTAAGTTTGTGCTATCATAGGATAGATTTAGTACTGTTTCACTCGGAATATTCGCCATATTTTACCCCTTGAATATTATTTTGACGGCTTACGACGTATCCAGTGAAGCCGTTTTTTGTGATCTTTCTATAATTTCTTGTCGCAAGTACATCACTAAATCAAGTGCTTCCTGATATGCATCAATCAGGGCATCGCGCCCGTTGCATGTCTCCAAATAGACACCATATCGTTGTTTGCCCATCTCTGAACGTTGTATAAAATCATTAATCACTATATCAACCACACGAGCCACGCCTGATTGTGGATCAGCCTGCAAGACAGTAGCTACTAAATCAGGCATGTTTCCCCCCGTGCCGATATGATCTGTGACGGTTGTACTCATGTTTTTTGGCTATCTCTTTTTCAAGATTTACTCCGTATCCTTCCGCAGCGTCAAACAGCCGAATCGCTACGTCCGCCAACTCTTCGGCAAAGTTAGCATCATCCCCTTTCCTGAACGCTTCGAGAGCCTCCGAGACTTCGCTATGAATCAGGCATAAAATTTCAGGGACAGGACGCATTGACACCGTATCCCACCACCCGTGAGCCACCGCGTTCTTGTGAATTTCAACTTGCCATTCTGGTATGGTCATATATTGCATATCTTTTTCAAAACTACCTACTGCATCTTGTTTACGTGTCAAACCCTTCAGGAATCGGCGGAATTTCATTTTCAGGCGTGAATCTAACCCCGCCTGCTCTCATCTCTGCTCGTGTTAGTGCTTTCTTCAGGCACCGGCAGTTAAAATCCCAGGGTAACTTGACATCCTTCCAGACTTTATGATCCGCTGGTAACGTGACGCCGTGCCATTTTCGATGTGAACTTCTAACCCTCGTGTCTTCCTGGGTGACAAGCCGAATCGCATAAGTGCTGCTCTTGTTATCTGCAATTTCTTGGTCTATCCCGAAGGAATACGCACTCTGTCTGGCATAGCGAAACGACACGAATAATGCTGTTTTGGTTGCACTTGTTTTCTCTTCTTCCCGAAGATACACTTTAGCCTTTTGCCAGTACGCTTCCCAGGCTTTCTCCTCGTCTCGGATGTCTAACGTTTCTCCGATTAGCTCTTTCAGCCGTTGCACTCTTCCCAGGCTCTTGCTTGTGTTTCGCAGTGCGGTCACTGTGAATGATGCTCTCTTATCGTCATCAGAAAGCTTGTCAAAATCTTTACGTGTCAAGACGGGCATCCCCTGTATAAACTGTCTCGCTTCCTCTACTACACCGTCAGGTATGGGAACAGTTTCGTTTTTTTTTCCGCGTCCATTTCTTCCGCGAATTCTGCTTGTTCTCCAGGCTCGTCAGAAATCGTGTCTTCTTCCTGCCCAACTATAATTTCTTCCTGCTCAATATCAACTTGCGTATCCTGACCATCTGGCGTGGTTGGCATGATGCGTTCGGGTGCGATTAGCTGTAGCTGGGGAACCGCGTCGACCTGACCAAAATTATAGTGGA
>Ga0255047_10000289_pt1 | contig 39844 bp, 61 predicted proteins | sample JV7_2_1_MG_FD_183640 | JGI IMG/M metagenome (GOLD analysis project Ga0255047, IMG submission 183640) | Seawater microbial communities from Jervis Inlet, British Columbia, Canada - JV7_2_1 | ecosystem: Environmental > Aquatic > Marine > Inlet | place: Canada: British Columbia | collected 2016-10-06
AGTATTTATACGGGGACACTAGAGGAATTAGAAATCCAAGGGAACTTCAATGATAATCCTCCTTCTTATGGTATACGGAGAAGAAGTTTATATATACTTACGGGTAGTCCTATTACTGCTCAAGTAGATGGGCTTCGTTTATGGAGTAAAATATACCCTGCTAACTTTGTTGATCTTACGTTAGCTGAGGATATAGCTGTAGATCCAACAAGTATCTCAGTAGGACTTCCTAGACAATTCCATGAACTCTTAGCGAGAAGGGTTGCAATAGCATACAAGCAATCACGAGACAGACTTACACCGCCTGTCGAAATGGAGCAGAGGTTTGATGTAGACTTCGGTCGTGCATTAGACGCTATAGCAGAGGGAAACCTTGATACTTTCAATACAGTGGTGTTACCTGTAGATGACGGATCTAATTACTAATAACATTATGGCAAAAATTAATATGAGAGAGAATGTAACTCATGAATTACGAGATAAAAACGGAAAGATAAAACCACTATGGAAAGCAAATTTCCTTGGGCGTTTAACAGGACTACAGTTTCCTTTTATGGGGAAATGGGTAGATAAGTTAGTAGTAAGTAATATCATCACTGATGCTGGTAGAGCTGCTGTAGCTGCACGTATGATGGATAATGGTACAGAAGCACAATTTGATTATATCGCTATCGGAACTGATGCTACTGCTGAGGCTGTAGGAGATACTGCACTTGGAGCAGAGGTTACGACTGGAGGTGGAGCGAGAGCACAAGGAACAACACAACGGATAACAACAGACACGACTAATGACACTTTAGAGGTTATCTTAATATATACATTCTCAAGTTCTTTTGCTTTGAGAGAGGTAGGGTTATTTAATGCAGCAAGTGGTGGTACAATGTTAGCAAGACAGGTACATGGACAAGTGAGTGTGAATAATCTTGATCAGTACACGGTGACATGGCGAATAGACGTAGATTAGTAACATAAGAAAACAATGACAGTACTATTAGATCCAGTAAAAAACTTTGCAGTAGTGACGGTCTTCGGACTCCATACTGCTGGCGATACAGCTATACCTTTAAATACAAGTGAAGGAGTAAAACTTCCTGATCCAGTAGGAGACGGGGATTTTAATCTTGTATGGTGGGATGCTACGGTATACCCAAACCCATCGGATGATCCAAATAAAGAGGTTGTACGTGCTACATTAAAAGTTGGTGATACGATTACTGTTACAAGAAACCAAGAGAGTAGTGGAGCTTCAACGAAAAACACACCAGGATCTACATACAAGATGATGGTGACGATGACGAAAAAAACTTACGATGAAATAGATGCTTCACTTCTTACTACCGTTCAGCTTGCGGATCTCACGGATGCTGGTGACAGTACTTTACATTACCATGCTTCTGACAGGGATAGGGATAACCACACTAATACACAAACTACTGCGACATTAAACCAAACAGGTACGGCTGGTGAGACTCTTGCTGCTGGTGACTACGTCTACAGACGAAGTTCTACAGGTAAGTACCACAAAGCAGATAAAGATGTTACAGCTCAAGCTGAGTCTTGGAATATAGTAGGAGTAATAGTAACGGGAGGGATTCTAAACGATCCTATCAAGTACCAGCCTTTAGTAGGTGAGTATACTACTTCAGGGCTTACTAGTGGAGCTACGTATTACCTTGGTGCTGCTGGTGCCATAACTAGTACACATCCTGCTGTAGACGATCCTGACATCATTCCTATTAAGGTAGGAGATGCAGTGAGTACAACGAAGATTCAGTTTGATAGACAGAGAATAAAGAGAAGAGTAATAAAAGGTAGTGGTATAGGTGGAGTTGGTGTAGATACTATTACTGTAGGATTCCCTATAGGATTTGTAGAAGCACATGCTGGCGTTCAATTTAAGCACACGACAAGTGGAGGATTTTATGATGCTGTATCTGGTGTACAACTAACACCTGGAGGTGGAGGTGCTATATTACTTATAATAGGTGAGTTGAGTGGTACTGCTGCTGCTACTGCCTCATTGAATGGTCTTGATCTTGATCTAACATGGGCATATACGATATCACCTGCGTATGCTATCAACTACGTTTTACATATTGAAGAAAAAATCTAATGTATGGAGGAAATGTTTATGGCACAGCGGAGTTAGGTTCACATACTCAGAATAATGCTGCTGAGTTACAGTTAGGAATCTATGAAGTGATTATCCTTGCAGATACGTATTTTCCTGCATGGTCTTTGTTGTATAAGCAGGGACTTGTAGTAACGGATACATTACAGAAACATCCACTGAAGATATTCTTAGAAAAAATAACTCCTATAGATAGAATACGTCTCATCCTTAATGGAGTGATGGCTGGTGTATGGAGGAAAATCGATAAAATAAAATCTGTTTGGACACGTATAATAAAATTCTAAATGCCTGAAATAATCTTAGAAAACTTTTTCTTATCGGAAGCACAAGACAGTCCGCTTGTGTCTAGCACAAACACGCTTACGAAGATGGTGGGTTGTAATGCTCATCGGAGACTAGGTGTTGTTGGTACGAGTGAAGAAGCTGTACAGATAAATGATACTCTTACAGAGGTGAAGGCGATTGTTCCTGTGGATGAAGAACATGTATATATTTTCAGTAGTAATAATATTATTAAGCATAATGTATTTACGAGTACATTTACTCCGATACATACTATAGTACCCGTTGGTACGATAAATGCTGAATACTTTGATGGATACGTATATTACTCTACGGGAAATAAACTAGGACGTTTTAGAGCTATCACGGACGATATGATAGATGATTCGTTTGGTACGTTTAATAATAATGTTCCTAGTGAGCAGAAGCCGATGTTTGTATTGGACCAGAATCTTTATATAGGAGACCAGGATTTAGTGGCTCTTGTAGATTCATTTGGTGCATTTACGCCTGATGCTTTAGACGTAGATAAGGATTTCAAAGTTACTGCTCTTGGTAATATAAGGAATGAGCTTGTTATAGGAACGGCTCCTAAGAATAACTGGTCTTACTGTAAGGTGTTTAGATGGAATACATGGAGTGCTTCATTTACAAATGAGAGTATTGTTGAATCAGATAGAATAAATAATTTTTATAGTGATGATGGTAAGTTATATTTCATTGCTGGTGGTAGAAATTTAAAGGTATATCAATATAGTGAACCATTTTCTCCTGAAGTATTACGTATACCGTCTAATACAACAGGGTGGTTTCAACAAGAATCAGAGGGAATTATACTCCCGTCAGCTCAAGCTATCTTTAATAATAGAGCTTACTTTGGTTTATCGAATCTAATTAATGGAGGTGATTATGATTCTGGTATATACACGGCTACTTCAGCGAAGAGAGGGTTTCCATTAATGGTATCTATGGATTATATACCTACACCTGGGAACTTCTTCAAGACTCAGATTACTGCGATGGGTGCGTTACGTGATAATTTATTCTTCGCTTGGCATGATGTTACTACTGGTGACTGGGGAATAGATAAGATTACTTTAGGTAAGGATCCAAGAGTAAATGATGCATTTATTGAAACAAACTGGATTAGTTTAGATAGATTAAACAATAAAGACTTTTCTGTTTATATCACGTACGCTAATCCGTATGTACCTGGAATGGATGTATCTTTGGTAATAGATAGAAACTACAGTGATAATAATGAATCATTTTATGAGGTAAGACATGATGCTGACAGGAAGTATTTTTATACGCAGGCTGATGTAGCTGGTGCTCATTCGGTAAAGTTTAGAGTAAATATCCAAAACGCTAATTCAATAGTACCGTTACAGATAGAAAAGATTATTATTAAATTCATATAATCATGGCTTTATTTGATGATGTACAGGATTTAAAGACTGAAGTACGTAAGTTACAGGATGAACTTCAGCGTTTAAATGCGAAAGAAGAAGAGATACGGAGACGTGAGGAACGTATAGCTGGTATGGAGAATCAATTAGAGAACCTTACTGTAAAACTAAGTCTTGGAATCCTTGATGAGGTCAAAGAGTTTCGTCTAGGGGTGAAGGATGATAGTATCAAGATGGACAGACAAGGGCTTTGGGTAGGAAAGAATACTTTCTCTGAAGCTGTAAATATAGGAATTAATGGTGTGGATGGAGGAGCAATCGCTATAGATGGATCATTTTATCCAAAAGGCGGTGTAAGTGGCCTCTTTGTAATAAGCGGTGGTGGCCCTGCTGTTACCGTCACAAATGGTATCATAACTAATATTGTATAATGGCTGAGACAAGAATACGTAATGGAGAATCACTAGAGCAAGTAGCTGGTAGAACAGGTACTCCAGTAAATGAACTAGAAATAAATAGTGGAAGACCTATCACTGGAGCGAAGGTAAAGTTCGGTGGTGATCCTGCTAGTGGTAGAACATTAGATGGTCCTAAGACAGTTGACGCTGCTGAAAGAAGTATCGATGTAAATGTTGATGCTCCATCTCCTCAAGAGTTTGCTGCTAAAAATAGAGCTGCTAGTACATTAGGAGCTGATAGGGCTAAAGCTGGTGTTCAAAGTGTTACTCCAGTGGGTACATTAGAAAGACCTACACCTACGAGAGATACGATTGCTACAAGTCCTATAGCTGGATTTAGTGATGTAAGACAACCAAGAGGTGGGTTCTTTGAGCCTGATCTAGTTACTCCAGTACAAACAACGAATCTATTTAATCAATTAAAAAGTGGTCAATTAGATCCTAGAGATTTACAGACAAAGAAAAATATAACTGAATCAGAGAGACAAGCTCTTGCTATACATAGTAGTTTTCAAGGACATAAGAATTTAACAGGTGAAGAATTATTTCAGTCGATACAAAATGGTACTATTACTCCTGATCCTGATAATGTTTTATGGAACGCATTATACGATGGTGGAGCCCCAACAGAGTCTCAGATTGAAGCATTCGCAAAATGGGAGAAACTACAAGATAAAACTCAAGACAGACAAGCATTCTTAAAAGGAGAATTAGTAGAAGAAACAGTAGATGATAAATTAAATAAGACTCAGGATGAATTAAAAGGAAAAGAAGATGCTGGTGATGTTCCTGTAGATGAAGCTGTTGATATTGTAGAAGAAGGCGTTGGTTCTGGTGATGGTGGGACTTCTGGTGATGATTTTGTTATTACTAATGAAGATCTACGTGGAGCTGCTGATCGTCTTATAGGAATGATTAATGCTAAACCCTTACCTGCTTCTGATTTTGAAGCGAACCAAAGAAGACTTCTTGGTGAGTTTGGTATTAATGAAAGAAACGCTCGGATCTCTGATATGAGACAGGAGCTTATAGGTCTTGATGAAAACAGACGTGCTAGAACAAACGCACAGAAAGACAAAACATTATCTATGGGTGTTATTTCTGGGAGAATAGGTGAAATAGAAGCACAAGAAAACGAAAGAAGAACTGTATTGAGTGATGAAATCCAAGCTGAAACAGATGCTTTGAATGCTGCATTTAATGTATCTCAATCAATACAACAAGCTCATGGATTAGATTACAATAGTTCTATAAAGAATTATCAGACAGAGTTCCAGAACGCTCTTGCTGGTATAAATCAATTACAGTCTCTTAGTGTAGAAGATAGACAACGGTTTGCTCAGAAGAGAACACTTGAGAACCAAAGACGAGATGATGCACGTGCTAATATGCAGGTTCTTTATAATAATGTGGGCACTGGGGCTTTAAGTTTAGAGGATCTTACACCAGAGCAAACAACACAGATCAGACAAATAGAAGCACAGGCTGGATTACCTGCTGGTACATTCCAGACATTAAAATCTATTGCTCCTGATTCTCAAATAGTAGGACAAGGAAAACAACGAGTAAAAGAGGATGGGACTATTGTATATGACTATGTGATGCAGGATTCTGATGGAAAATTATCTGTGAAGAGTGTAGAAACTGGTCAGGATTTCTCTAAGATGCCAGCGGATAAAGCTGAACAAGCTAAAGAAATAGGTGATGCTGCTGTAGCTGAATTACGTGTTGCTCTTGATAGTGGTAACTTTAGAGGTCAAAAACTTAGTGATGATGAAAGAAGAGTTATCGAACTTACATTAAATGAAATAGATGCTGCGGTACAAGAACGTGGAGGATTAAGTGAAAAAGAATTCGAGAATTTACAGAAAGAACAATCTAAGACAGTTACTGCTTTAAATACGAGAAAAAATAAACTTATTGATGATATAGATAAAATAAGAGCAGAGAAGACTAAGACAAATCAATTTGGAGTAATGGTTCAACTAAGTCCAGCGGCAAAGAAGGCTATAGATGAAAGAATTAAAAGTAAACAAGATCAAGTAGATGCTATCGATGAAGAGATCGAAGGGGTAAAAAAAAAATCTAAACTTATAGATTTACCTGATAATTTCCAATCTAACACCTCTGATTTCTTTGGAAACTTTGGTGTTATTACTGGTCCACAAGGAAGTCCTAAATGGAAAGCTGGATTAGATATAGACTTAAAAATAGGTGATCCTGTAGTCTCTCCAGTAAACGGGAAGATTATAGCTGTTGAACCAGGTAATAATGGTGGCTTCGGTAATAGAATAAAAATCCAGGATACTAGAGGTAATGAAATATGGCTCTCTCATTTAAGGAATAAAGGTTTCGCCGTTGAAGTAGGTGATGCTGTTTCTGCTGGTGAAGTGGTTGGTCTTGGTGGAAACACGGGATCTGTTATTAGAGGTCCTGGGGGAGATGGATCACATCTTGATATCACTATCCTAAAATCTGGTAGGGAACCTAACTTCTCTAACAAAGGAGCGAATGATTCTTTCTTTACTGCTCCTGAAGTAGATGCATACGTACGTGAGAACTATGGATCTGATGTAGCATTTTCTGATAGTATCCTTACTGGAGACCGTGATACATCTCAGTTCGAATTATCTAATATAGTTAGTGAGGCACTCTCTCTTTTACCGCAAGGTGGTGCAGTTGATACGGCGGAAGACTTCTTTTCAAAACTTGATTCAATAGAATAATATGGCACAAAGTAAATTACTAAGATCAGCTATAGAGGCAGCAATAAGTGCTTCTAGAGATAAAGCATCTCGTGAGGCTGATATAGAAGAACGGACAACTGGGGCTATTTCTCCTGTTAGAACTAAAATAGAATTCTCACGACAAGCACAACAAGAACGAGAAAGTGAACAACAGAGAAATACTGCTCTACAAGATCTTCTTGGTGTTGCTACTGCTCCTATAAGAGCTGTTGGTGAAGCAGGTAAGTTTGCTGCTGAGACAGGATTAAGAACATTAGGACAAGGTCTTGCTGTACCAGTAAAGGCTGCATTAGGAACTACTCAGACACTTATACAAGAGACTGCACGTGCTGAGAGGGCTATAGCAGAGACACCTGAGATATTTGCTAAAGAGTCACAGAAAGAGGGTGTTATTCCTGGTAATGTTAGGGGTAGTATTTCAGCTATAGCGAATGTGGCTAAAAGGGGAATATTTGATCCAGTGGGTACGGCTGTTAGTGCTCCGTTTCTTGCAGGATTAGATCTAGTAAAAGAAACTCCGATCGTAGGAAAGAAAGCTCGATCTATTATTGATACTGTATTAGGTGGTGTGATGGAAGCGGGTGCTGGATTTACTGCGGATCAATTAAATAATACTATTCCATTTACTGACTTTACACTACGTGATGTTCTGGGAGAAGAGGGTTCAAAGGTTATAGAAGAAGCAGGAGGTGAAGCAGTTTTAGGATTTACTTTGTTTGGTGGAGCTAAAGGAATAAAAGTATCTCGTCATGTTGCTGGAGTGTTAGATGAAGTAGTAAATACTCCTGAATTTAAGGAAGCATATAAAGGTGCTGCTCGATCAGGTGATCCTATATTCGCTTCTAGTTTTCCAGGAGGTCCTCAGTTATCGAGGTTTGTTGATAGTTTTGTGAAGGCTAAAAGAGAGATAAAAGAAAAACTTGGAGTTTTAGATTCTGTTTTTACGAGAGAAGCAGAGAAATTTACTAATGTTGAAGATTTTATTTCATCTCAACAGACTTTTTTTACTGGTCGAGGAAAACCTGTAAAAGACTTTAATAATGTGCGTTCTAGAGATATATTCTTTACAAAAAACAAAGATGTAGCAACATATTATGGGGGGGTTGTTGAAAATGTAACTGAGGCATTTATAGATCCCACAAATTTTAAAGACTTATCTACTCAACAAAAGAAAACGCAGTTTGTGATAGATAATTTTGGTAAGGATGATGTTTTAAAACTTTTCCCAAAATTTGAACCACCACAACGGTTTATAAAGGAATTTAAAGAAAAAGCTACAGAGGATTTTGTTAAAAAACAGTTGGAGTTTTTAAAGGATGAATCGTTTTTTGGTGGGAAAAAACAGAAGTTTCTCCTAGATAAACTACGAGAACTTGGTTTTAGGGGTGCTATTTTGGGGGATAAAGCATTGGGTGATAAAGGCACATTTAAAGACACTAGTTTTGTGGTTTTTGATAGGAACTCGATAAAAACTAAAGATCAGCTTGTTGATATATTTAATAAGTCTAGAGAAGTAAGAGATGCAAGTCAGTTACTAGATATAACAAAACAAAATGTATTCAGTAGAGTACGTGATGTAACGGAAGCTCCTGTGATACAGGGTCCAAAGAGAGAGTCAGCGTTTATAAAAGGATTAATAGATGAAAATTCTGGGAGTGATGCTTTAATGGCTGCAATAAGAGAAAACCCACGAAAGACATATAATAAAGCTAACAATAAATCAGTAGAGGACGCTGTAAATCAAATGGGAAGAGATGAATTATTTAGATTAGCTACTGATGAATCACGTCCTATTGATTCAATTACAACAGCATCAGCGGGAAGACTTATTAAAGAATTCGATAGAGAGGGAAAGACTGCTATTTCCACGCAAATAATAGAGAGCTTAGCTGGAAGAGCTACGGGAGCTGGACAGTTTATACAGTTCTTCTCAGTACTTAAAAACCGTACAACTAAAGGAATACTCGATCAGCTTGATAGTGAAGTAGATAAAAGAAAACAATCTGGTCAAAAGAAAGCACGGATACTTCCAAGAGATCGTATTGAAATAGAACAATTACATAAAGAGTTCTTAGAGCTACCAGAAGGTTCTCAGAACGCAGAAGTAAAAGCACGACAATTACAGTCTAAATTAGAATCTGCTGTACCTAAAACATTCGGGGAATTATATTCATCTCTTATACAAGGAGGAATACTTGGACCGTCTTCTTTAGAGAGAAATGTAGTAGAAAATACTTTATTTTTACCAGTAGAAGGTAGTTCAAGAACGGTTGCTGTAGGTGCAAATGAAATAGCACATAAGCTCGTTGGGGCTGAAAAAGTAAATGCATTATCTACTGGATTTAATAAAACATTCGCTAATAAAGCAAAGGAAGCATTAAAATTTCCATTACAAAGAATAGCTGAAGCAAAGAAACAAGGTAAGAATTTCCCAGAAATGGTAGCGCTAGGTGAAACAATGGAGTTTATATTTAATCAATCTCCTTCTGCTGATAAGTTCGATATAAGAACGAATCTTCATCCTGTTATGGCTGGGAAGAAGTTCTATCAAGGAGTAAAAAATAAAGATATTACATTAACTGAAGCGAGTAAATTTTTAATGGAAGCCACTCTCGGTATGTATCCTAAAGCAATGTTCGCAGGATTAACAGGGGGTGATAAACCTACTTTTTCTTTTCATCATTCTAGGGGAATAGATGAGAAGGCTACATTACTAGCTATAAAAGAAACAAAGGATCTTCCAAAGGATATAAGGCAGCAAAAATTTAAAGAAACAAAAGATAATCTTCTTGGAGAACCTACGAGTGAGATGATGGAATTTGCTACGAAAGAAGCTAAAATGGGTACATTTATGCAGAGGGGTATTGTTGCAGATTCATTAAATCAGTTTAAGAAAGGAGTAAAAAAGATTCCATTCGTTGGTAATATAGCTGGTCCAGCGGTGGAAGCTGTTGTTCCATTTGTAACTACGCCAGTAAATGTTGTGTCGAAATTACTTCAATATAATCCTAGTATCGGGTTTTCTAAATCAGCACTAGATTTTATTAGTTCTCAGTTCCAAGGAGAAAGTAAAGCAGCTATCCAAAAGAAAAGAGATGGATATATGGCTATGGGACGTGGTATGACGGGTATGTATCTTACAGCAATGGGTGAGACATTCGCCGAAGAGGGATTAGTTTCTTCATCATTAAGTGATAGTAAAGAAGAAAGAGAATTAGCTTTTGAAGCTGGTAGACCGCCGAACCACTGGAATATTGATGCTACTATAAGATTTATGCAGACTGGTGAATCAGGTGGGTGGCAAAAAGGTGATTTTATTGTAGATGCACGACCATTAGGACTCGCTGGTAATACTATGATCGCTGAAGCTGATCTAAAGAGATTAGAAGAATCTGGCGAAATAGAAGGTGGACTTGATAGGGAAACAGAAAAGATATTTGCATCCTTACGTAACTTAAAAGAGAACACATTTCTTAGAGGATTTGATGATTTTATAAGTGCACTTGATGGTCAGTTTGAAGGAGAAAAATTTATAAAGAATTTTTTAAGAACACTTACTGCACCGTTTTCTCCTCAATTATTAAAGCAAACAAGTAGAGCTTCTGATCCTTTACTACGGGATAGTAAATCAGACAGCTTAGAACAAGGTCTTACTAATATGGCTAAAGAAGGATCATTTATGGGAGAGGATTTAGTACCAAGACTTAGTGTGCTCAATAGAACTATTCCAAAAACACCTGAAGGTAGAAATGCTTATGTATATGGACTCTTCGATATATTCAAAGGAAAGAGGGTACAGAATGATCCACTAGCTACTGAATTACTAAAACTTACTGAGAAATTACCTCAGTCTGAGAGAAATAGTGTTATCCCAAATCATATTCCACAAAAATCACCTGGAAAAGAACGTCTTACAACACGAGAATACTTTGAGGTAAACCAGGCCTTTGGTGAGTTATTAAATCCACGACTCGAGCAAATGTTTGAAAGTGATTTTTACCAAGATTCACCTGTAGACATACAAGCTGCTATGGTAAAAGATATTACTAGTAAAACTAAAAGAGAATATAATGCTACCCGTACAGACAGAGGAATACAGAAGGAGGGAGAATCAGCTTTACAAACTAGTGAATTCTTTAATAACCTAGAAGATAGTCAGATAGGTGGTATACGAGCGAAGTATAGCGACCTTAAACAGAAGGGAAACTCTCATGAAGTAGCCTCTGAAAAATTATTAGACGTGTTTTCACAAAATGGTCTAACACAAAACGACTTGGACACTTTCGAATTACAGTAAATTTTGATAAACTAGGAGCGTAGCAACGTGGAATGCTATACTCCCTTTTTTTTTCTATGCGTAAAAAGAAGTATGGCGTTGAACATCGTGAGGCTAAGCAGGAGAAGGCTATTAGGACGGAAGGTGAGCAGGAATGCCAGGTAACTGGTAAGAAAGAATGCTTAAATGCACACCACAACGTTCCTAAGTTTTTTAATGGACCAGATATGTCGTCTAACTACATCATGTTAGACGAGTCTTTTCATCGTTATTTACATTATATTTGTAATGTAACAAAGAATAATTTAGTGGGGCAACGTATCATGCTCACTAATAAAATCAGTAAGCATATCCATGATGACTCAAAGGTATTAGATACATTGAGAGAAATGGATAAGGTGGATGATAAGCTTATTCCTGAGTATATCCACAATATGATGCATGGTATGCCTGAGTCAGTACAGGAATTACTGACATTTCATTCTCTTGTTTCCTGTTTTAAGACTATACGTGATATGCGTGTAAAGATTATGCAGTTGGAGGCAAAGGGAGCTTCAGTAGTAATTTAACCCCTATTTTATGTTGTACATCGGAGCAGGACACGGAGGTAAAAACAAGCGAGGTGTGATTGATTATGGAGCATTTGGAAATAACACGAATGAATTTCTAGAATGTTCAAAGATTGTCGAAGAAATGTTAAATAAATATAAAGGAAGAATAAGTGTTGTGAAGCAACGTACTGATCTACGTTCTCGTATTAAATGGATCAATGATAATTTAAAATCAGATGATACGTATTTCGAGCTTCATTTAAACGCTGCTGGATCATCACTAGCTCATGGAGCTGAAGTATTCTACAGAGCTGCTAATAATGAATACAAAGTACAGGCTACAGAATACGCTCATCTCTACACGAAGAAGATGGGACTTTGGAACAGAGGAGCTAAACCTGATACGCAGACACGATTCAAAAGACTTGGAGTAATTAGAGACGTTAAATGTAAATCATTCCTTGTTGAACTAGGTTTTATTTCTAATAAAGATGATCTTATGATTGTGAGAAGCCAGGCTGTAAACGGGCTAGCGCACATGTTAGGTCTCGAAAGATTTGAAATCCCTGAGTGGGCACAGGAGAGTGTAGAGAAGGCGAAGAAGAGTGGATTAATAACAAACTGGGATAATCCAGAAGAAATTGTAGCGGGTACAAGATTTGAGCACATGTGCAAAAAAGCTGGAATCTTTACAGGAGTGTCTGGAGACGGTATCGTTCTTTATAGAGCGGCCGTGTTATGGGATCGCTTAGGTATACTTGATAAATTATTACAAGATGAATAGAATTGATCTTCTAATGGAGAAACTGCTCAAGACACCTAAAGGAAAGAAGAGGGCACAGTCGCTTGCGATGAATGGTGCTTTGCTTCTTTATATGATTGGAGGATATTTGTTTATGGAGAAGGAGTATTTGATCGCTATCTTAGCGATAATCGTAGGGTATGGGATGATAGAGACGAGGGAATTGTTTAAGATGTATTTTGATCTAAAGAAAAAGAAATGATTGAAGGATTAGTTCAAACATCCGTACCGTTGAATATAGCATTATTGAGCACTCAAGTGGCGGTTCTGGGTGCTCATTATTACTGGTTAAGAAAGGATAGTAAGTCACATAAAGAAAGACTAAACTCCCATGAAAAAGAAAGTGATGAGTACAAACGAGAAATAGATAGAAGAATAGACCGTATCGAAAGAGAGAACCATCAGACTGCTTTATTCGTGAAAGAAATGCATACAGATATTAAATGGATAAAGGATCGTCTACAGGATTTACCTTCTAAATAGATCTATGGAACAAGTACTTGTTATACGTGATGAATTATGCGATTTAAATACGTATATAAACGCCGAGAGAAGTAATAGGTTCTACGGTGCCACAATTAAGAAGAAATGCACTCAGTACGTTATAAACGCTATTGAGAGCAATGATAAATTAGAGCCTATAACGGAGAAACAAGATTTCTCTTTTTGCTGGTATCAGAAGAATAAAAGAAAGGATCCTGATAATATAGCCTTTGCTTGTAAGTTTGTTTTTGATGGTTTAGTGAAGTCGGGTATTCTCCCTAATGATAACCAAGCATTTGTAGGACGAATACATCATACGATTTTAATTGATAAAGAAGATCCACGTGTCGAAGTTATTTTTTTTGCTAGCTAAATGGGGTGTAGCAGTGCTGCTTTGTTATGTAGTACTAGATTATTACCTGGATGTGTTGTTTCATTTTGCACAATAAAAAAGGGAGGTTTTACGCTCCCGTCTTTTGGATTCAGATTTGAGTCCCAGGCAAATAGTTTATCACTTTTCCTAAAACTCTTTGGTATGGTTGCATAGCTTCCCAAGCCTTCATCCTCCACTGTTGTTCTGTTATTTGTTTGAATGCTGCTGCTACTGTTGCTGAGTGAGAACGTTTTTGATGTTCGTTCATAGCTGGCCAACGGTTTGTTAGTGCTTCACAAAGCATCTTTATATTCTCAACACGTTCCATATTACTTGGCATCTTCTCCTCCTTCATAAGCGATATCATTAATTTTCATAGATATAACTTGAGCTAGAGTTTCAGCCATTGATTCGTCTTTCACCATAGCCATAGCACTTGTGACTTTACTAAGTCTAGCAGTACGTTCATGTGTTTTAAGACTCCACCATTCTATTTGAAGATTTGTCATCAGGTCGATAGCCTTCTGATAATACTTCACGTCTTCGTGTGGTGACATTGTAATATCCTCCTTTTTGATATCGGGTTGTTCACCCATGAATAAGTAATTCATTTCGTCTATATGGTCATTCATCTTCCTTTTCTTCCTCCTTTTCTAGCATCATCGTTGCAAATTCTAATCCAGCCCATCCTACAAAAAATATTAGAATCCATTCCATCAGCTATCCTCCAGCGCTTTATTTATTTTATCTTTTATTTCATTCCTTTTATCACCGTTTTGTATTTTATCAGCCTTATTGAGAAGCCGATAATATATTTGATCCTTGATTATTCCATTTCTCATTTTATGTGCAGTTTCTAAACTAGTGTTTATTTTCTGCACGAGAATATCGTCGTGAGACCAGTGGTCATAAGTAGTCATTTATCTATCCTTTCTGTTTTGTTTTAGTCTTCGGTCAGTTGATCGAAACATCTCATAATCAGCATGTTTAGCTAAGTTATTCAATTTCTTTCGTCTGTCTTTCTTGATAGCAGCGTGTTTGTTTTGTTGAGCTACTCTCGCTTTTCTTGATACATTTTTTACATGTTCAAACCTGTTCATGTTTATTTCTCCTTTTTGTTAGTTCTGGCATTATTTGTCCTAGCGTAATGATAGGTATACCAAATTCTTTTGCAAAAGCTATTTCTTCCCATACACCTGTCGAAACATTCGAACAGATAACGAGATAATCACATTGTGCTACTAATGCTGTACATACTGCCATAATCCTGTGTCGATCTTCTTCGTCATTCATTCCTGTAGACTCGATGATCTTTGCGGGATTAATAAGCATGTGACCTTTCATCAGCATTAGTTCTGCTATAGCATTAAGTTCATTGATGTTTTCAATAAAATCTCCTGCTGTAGCAATTTGATGTGATAAGTAGTAAAGCTTTCTTTTCATTTTTGTTTTTCCTTTCTTATGTCCTCAAACAGAGAGGTAATGACCAAGGATTCGAACCTTGGAGATGTTTAACTGTTACCAGCCATCCCTCCTCTGGAGCCCTGGCTAATGTATTAGTCTTTCTCCGCCATCATTACCTCCCTATTAAAGAACACGAGCATATCTACCTTACCGTACAAATTCCCTCTTTATACATACTACAAAGTTCAAGTGTTTTCATTTTCTCCTTATGTAATTGTATACCTGTAAAAATAACAAGAATAACAAAAGTAGCTATTATTATAACCCCTAAACTAAATATTAAATCATTATCTTTCATACAAGTAAGTTAAAAATTATAATCTCGGCGGTAACCTCATCTCCTCTTCCCTTAGTTTCTCTTGATCTTCCTTAACCCTCCTATATGCATCTTCCCACCCCTTATCATACGCTTCTTTCATCTTATCATTAAAGAGATCCTGCATTGCATCAAGAAATTCAGTTATAGCTAAAGGATTCTCTTTATTAGCTACTATCCAGGCGGATAAGTCTTTAAGTCTATCTGGTGGTGTTGCTTGCACTATGTAGTGGATATCTTTTATTGTGTCCATTGTATCATATTTATAAGGTACCTTTATATCCGTCACAATTGTTTGAAAACGTAATACTAGAACTGTTTTTAAACACTAACTTCTTACCATCTAACTCATATTCTTCAAACTCATATTCTTCAAAAACACTACTTAGTTCATCTAGTCTCATAGGATTTCATTCACATCATAATTATAATCATCTATAATAATGTCTTCTTCATTATTAAAACACTGGCTACATTGTGGAGGGTTTGATGTGAGGAGTCCATCACATACATGGTCTTCAGTTTCTTCCCTAACCTCCTCCCAGAGAGAGTTGTTTTCTATATTACATAGATTTATAAATCCATTATAATTACCTAAACTAGTCGTAATATAATAAGTTTTTTCACCTTCAAGATCTCCTGACTTTTTAGTAAGTTCTATTATGGTGCCTTTCGCGTGAAAGCATGTATCCTCCTTTAATCTGTATTTCTTCATATCTTTCCAATAGTTAATAAAATAAGCGTAGCAAAAGTGGTACTAACAATAATTATTCGTATAGTGCTATCAGCCACTTTCTCAATTTTCTTAGTTATCGCTAGGTATTTTGTAGTATCTGAAGATTGGTTTTGCTCCATTCTTTAATCTCTTATTGAATGATTTTAGGTTGTAGTCTAACTTTGCATTTTCTATTGTCTCACAAGTAGCATACACCTCACTTCTGTAATTATCCCAAAGTTCCATAGCTTTCTCATAATCAAAATTCTGAAGAAGTCTCCTTCTTCGTTTGAATTCGCTGTTCCTGTCGTTTAGTGGTCTCATGTAGGTGGGTGTTTGTGATGTTTTTTATAGCATCGTTCACATCTTCAAGCTCCGTATAAATCAGATCAATACCCTCATTGGTATAATTCTTCATTCGCTTCTTCTTACCCATTCTCTCATACTTCTCTATATCTTTCGAGAGTTCTAATCCACACCTATCTAAATCCTTTCTATCTAGTTGTTCTGGTTTATTCATATTTATTTCCAAAATTGATACCATTTCTTTTTCCTTTGTAGTTCTGTATAACAAAACACCTCCAGGTTATAAAGCCGTTCTTCAACAATATCTAAGTAACTTTCCATAATATCATATGGTGTATCTTTTTTCTTCTCTGTTTTTTTCTTTTGTGTACTAATTTTCTTTTTCTTAAATAGTTTCTTCATAGAGTCTTTTATAAATACCTCTTCAAGAGCTTTGTATACCTTCTTCGTCACCTTTTCTTTTGATTTCCGTATAAGCTGACTAATAGTCCCTTGAGATAATCCAAGCTGCTTAGCAAGTTTCATCTGACTTAGATTATTTTTTGCAATACTCACCTGTAATCCAAGAGCTACACGTTCTTTATCCGTAATAACATAATATGTTTTCTGCATAGGAAAGGGGGTTAAGATATATTATGCAGTTCGTTCTTGTTTTGTTCCTTTTGGTTCACTCACTAACTTACGTAAGTGCTTAGGGTTTCTCCTGTATTTACCTAAAAAAGCACGTATCTGAGCCATCTCCAACATATCGAGGTTGTATTCTCCGTCCATCATATCCATATACTTCCACTTTGATAAACCTATAGCCTCACAAAGCTCCGTATCAGACCATCCTAGTTTTTCTTTGATCTCAAAGAGCTGAGATCGGTTCGCCCATATCATCGATTTCTTGTGGTGGATATAAAATTTCTGGATCAACATACAACACCTCTGACATATGCTTGAGATTCTTAGGGTGAGGCTTCTTTATACCTCTCTCCCAGTTAGATATCACAACATCACCTGAGACCTTCAAATGCTTCGCTAACTCCTTCTGTGAAAGACCAGCACGTATCCTAAATCTTCGTACCTGGTTCTTAATACGATACTTCTTATACTTCACCCTATCTGCTAGTTTTGGATTCTCCTTCGTCATTATATAAGATAAATAAATTACTACACCTAGTATATAGAAAGATAATAAGAGGTCAAGTAAAAAGTAAGTCGAAAGGATTCTCGTCCTGGAAGACCCCTTTATGAAAGAATACTCTCCGTATACAGGGAGAAAATTCTCTTGTTTCCATTACTCGTATGAATGTCTGAGCAGAATTAAACTCTCCTTCATCATTCTTTTCTCTAGCAACATAGACAACCATATTAGCGTCATGAGAGAGTTTTCCTGTACCTGATAATGCGTCTGTTGATCTGAATGTTCCTTTAGGTCCTTCAGGCGCTTTTTTAAAGTGATGGATGAGAATAACAGGGTAGAGGTACTCATTGGTAAAGTGGAGTAGGGTGTTTGAGACATCCTTTTGTTTCTGGAAATCATCTTGTTTGGGTTTATTATCTATTTTATCGAGGTTGTCTATAATAACGAGATCAGCATCTTTATGTTTTAGGATGATGTTGAGTATACTGTCTATGGTGAGGGTTTCCCCTAAACGTTTCCCATAAATATGTAGGGTATTATAGTTTTGCAACTCGTCCTGTTTTCTTTTAAAGGGGGAGTCCTTACCGTTTGGATACACGCCTGTTTGTAGGTACTCTCTTTCTTCTAGGGGTTCTATACCAGCATAAGCACGTGCGATATTATCTATCAGTTGGTCCTTCGTCATCTCCAGGGTTATATACAGGATCTCTTTCCCTTGCTGGACGTTCTTTACAGCGAGATCAAAAGCTACGGTAGATTTCCCGCTCTTTGTTTCACCTGCTAGCACCATATAACAGTAATTCTTTATAACAGGAAAAGCCGCATCCATGTGCGGCGTGTTCCAGTTGATAGGATCGTACACTTTCCCCTTCTTTTTTCTATGCTGGGATACACTATTTATATCATGAACATATGCAAGCTTCTTTTGTAGATAGTCCCGCATATTATCCATTAGAAGAGTGTATTAGTAATTCTATCAATTATCTCTTGGGGGAGATGTTCTATCTTAGTATACACTTCCCCCATAGATTTTCCTTTGAAGTGTTCTTTTAGTTCTTGCCCGTTCATCTGTTCTATTTTCTTCTTCTCTTTCACGTAGATATCACGCCATCCATGAACGATAGAGCGATCTAACTCATGAACGAGTTCATCATCAGTATATCCTTGGCTCTGTAGTACCCCTATTTTGCGTCGGAAACGTCTTTCAGCAGTAGGAGTCATCGGGAATTTCCCTTCACTCCTGTACGTGATAAAATCCTGTATGATTTCTTCTAGTTCATTCATCTAAACATAGGTGAGTCTGGCAAATTTGCAAATGGCGACCATATAAATATAAAAATAGCTAGCATATTAAAATGGTATTTCATCAATAGATACATCAGCAGGTGCAGCTTCTTTCTTGTCTAAGAGAATATATTTCTCCAGGACGATCGTAGCTTTGTATACTTTCTTTTTTGTTTCTTTATCTTCCCATGATTCTGTTTTGAGTCTTCCTTCAACGTATACCCGTGAACCTTTCTCAGCGCTTGTAGATAAATACTCAGCAGAATCACCCCATACAGTGATGTTATGAAATTCTACCTCTTCTAACCATTTATCATCCTTCTTCCATGATCTATTTGTTGCAATAGACAGGTTGAGTAACTTCATCCCACTTCCTACCTCTTTCAATTCAGGGTGTTTTGTTAGTCTCCCTATAATCTGAACTTTGTTTAAGTCCTTCATGTATATATTATTAAAAAAATAAAGGAGTATGCGTTTCCAGACATACTCCTCAATTCGGTGTGTTATTCCTTAACTGAGTGGAGTATATCTTTTGTTATCTTATTTGTCTATAGTTTCCCTGTTAATTGAGTAATTCTGTACTCATGTTCTTCGAGTTCGTTCCGTATATCTAGTACAACGCCCTGCATCAGCATAATAAAAGCTACTTGTATAGCTAAGAGTGCAAATAGTAACGTGTAGATATACACATCATCTCTAGTCATTATCGATTGTAGTTAAAAATTCTTTCCAGCTTGCTGCACCGCTCAGCATATCAAAGGGATTCGGGATAGCTTGAAAGTCACCTGTATCAGGATCATAAAGACTCTCTCCTGTTATTTCCTTACAAATACGCCGTATCATCGTACAGAACGCCATAATAATCTTATCGTCTGGGAGTTCTATAGTAATAGGTCTCACTTGAGAGGGTATATACGGTTTTTGCTCATCACAACAATCAACATATTCCTTGTCCTTCTTCTTTGATTTATTCAGTACCTTCTCACAACTCTGGCACTGTGTGCGGTTCTTCGTCTTCTTGATCTCATAGAAATGCATCCGAGCTGGATACTCTCCATATACCGCCTTACATAACAAGAAATACATGATCGATTGTATCCTGTAAATAAGTGGGTCTTTATCTGGACTTGAAAACCCAGCTACCGTCTTCCAGTCTATAATCTCCATTTGTCCGTCTTTGATCGTTATAGCGTCCAGTTTCCCTTTCATGGGTATTGGGAGGGTAAAACCGTCAGGATCTGTTACAAGGGAGTTGAGTGTTACTTCTGAGTCTTGTACATCTCCTACATCAGGACGATCTTTGATAAAAAACTCGATGGTCTGTTCCATGGTTCTCCTGGATTTCTCAGGACTCCCGTTTTTACCGTAGTCTGTAGATGAGCCTCTATACGTGCAATCATCGATCATCGTATCTATATCTTGCTCAGGTTGTTCCTTTAGGATTCTATCTATAGCATGATGCACTACTGTACCCTCAAGCATCGCTGCATTCTTCAGGTCTGAGTACTCTTTCTTTATGTATGTTTTGTAAAACATCGCTCTGTCACTGCAATACGTCCGTACAGAGGAGTATGACAGATGTTCAATGGGAAAATTCATATTCTTAGGTTAATTTAAATCACTAGGCTTGTACTTCTTCTTGCAGTCTACACAAGCATACATGTCAGGTTCTCCTTCTTTACCTTTATAGAGTTTCATTTCATCCTTACATTCAGGGCAAGGCTTCGTGTTTGCTATTTGTTTCTTTACCGCTGTAGGTGTAGGCTCGTTCTTCCATATATGGAGGCCAATACCTAACTTTGAACATGCTTTTGTAAAGGCATCCGTCTCAGCTCCTTTGTATGCGTCTCCTCTGTCTGGATTATCGTTTCCACCGAAGGCAGTCACAACAAAAGTAGGGTACTCAGGGAATGCGATAGTAATATGAACAACAATCATCTTATCGCCTGGCGTTGCTTCTACTACTTCAGCCTTCACCACCCAGCCACCTACGCCGAAAACATTATTCATTCTTTCTATAACGTATGCAGGGTTGATAGTCGTCAAATACTTCTTCGAGGGGTGCTGCTTGAGCGCTTCCTTAGGTAAAGGCTCATTCAACATGTCTTTCATCTCATGTGAGAGCTTCTTGATTTCTTCTTTCTTTTCCACGGTAGAATATTATGTATAAAACATAAATAGAATAACAAAAAGATTGGTAACATCAAGCTATAACTAAAAAACCCCCAGTTATTCTGGAGGCGGTTTAGAGTAAAGCAGTGTATACGTGAGTAAGTGGTGTTTTGACTTACGTGAAAGCTGATCTGTACTGTGGTTTGGGTAGGCTTCTAGGTACTCGATGAGTAATGCTTGATAGTCCTGGTGGTACTCTGGATCAATAAGATTGAACGGGCAATGTCCCAGTTCTTTGCTTACTCTAATGTCAAAGTTTTCCAGGTTCCTGGCTAGTGTGTATTTCATATTAGTATTCTACATCATAGGAAGTAAGATCGTCCACCATCTCATCACATCGAGCGCAGTATGCTTCTTCGTCGATTGTATCTTTTATTTCATGTTCAAATAAAAGTGATTCTCCATCTATAACAAAGTAATGTCTGTCGTGTACTCTTTTATAGAAACGGACGGAGGACTCGCAAAACGGGCAAACAAACATAGGTAAGGATTAAAAAACAAACGCCAAAGCCCCGTAAGGCTCTAGCATCTGGCTTTTATTAGTTAGTTCTAAAGAGATAATACAAGTTGCCGTTTATTGTACTTTCTTCCTCTGAACCGTCGTATGGTGAAAGTGTATGTCCATAACCATCATAGCTACAATCTTTCATGAACTTTTCACTGTCAAAATAACATCTGTATGCCTCTGGTAATTCACAAAGCACGCAATCATCAATGTACTGGTCAATCTGGTCTTCCCATTCTTCTAATGTTTCTCCATCAGTAAGCACTCTATAATCTCCCTCTGACGTTTCTACTTCGTCGAGATGTTCTTCATTATAGAAATGTTCTTCAAGTTCAAGCCTTTCTTCTTTTGGAAGTGTTACATGTTCAAATAACATATCCAGTTTTTCACGTACAATCGGATCCATAAGAATCTTTTGAGGATCGTTATTGAAAACGTCCTGTAAAGTTTTAGGCTTCAAGCCTTTTTTAAAGGTTTGCTTCATAGTGTATTTAGTTAAGGATAAAACACTAACGCCAAGGACAAGCCCTAGCGTTAAGGTTCTATACAGTCATCATCTCTTGAAATAATGTTTCTTTTATAAGTGTTCCACATTCTCCATACTTTTGTACTATCCACTCAAAATCACGTTGTATCAATTTTGTATTGTAGTCCAAGTTCTCATTTATAGCCGTTTTTGTTGTTACCGTTCTATAGCCCTCAGTTCGTAGCACCTTTTCGCCATTCTCTTTTTCCAGGACTATCTCAGTCAAATGAAGCCAGTGACCAATATCACTATCTGGATAGATTACTCGGTGTCGATTGTTTCCATCTTTTGTGATAGTACAGTAAGGAATGTTTCTTGACTGTAAAAACGCTCTCAATGCCGTTTTTGTCGTTCTCATAGTGTTAGTTGTTAAGGATATAAACACCTCACAAGGCACAAGTAGTTTGTACCCTGTTAGCTAGTTATATTATATCGAGCGTCTTCATTGCTTTGATTAGCTCATTGTTGACGTTGGAAACGTTAGCTTGAATCATTTCTATACCTTGGACAAAGTCCCATTTTTCGCACATTTCAATACGTACCGCTTGCATATACTGAAGGAAACTCGCTTCTTTTGGCTTCATATTCTCAAGCATTCCGAGAATGAAATCCATACTTTTGACCTCTATAGCAGGCCCCTGTAAATTATTCATAGTGTTAGATAGTTAAGGAAATAAACACTCTCCAAGGCTCCTAGAAGCCCTAGAGGCTATTTACTTTTTCCATGATTTGAAATCAATGTAATATGAGAGATTTTCACCACTCACTTTATCAAAAAAATCTATAGCCTGGTCTGCATGTTTTTCTTTCGTTGAATGTCTTTTAGGTGGACTTTCGTTGTATACGATTGTAAATATCATTTCTTTTTTAGGTACATATTTATGCACTATTGCATAGAATTGCTTTGAAATGTGATTCACATAAGTTGCGCCAGAGTAAGTCGTGCATACTGTTCTAACATCATAATCAATATCAGATATTGTTTTACAAGTGTTCATGTTGTGGAAGTTAAGAAACAAACATGTGACAAGGCTCATGACTGAACCCTGTTAACTGTCTATTTATACTCATTCGACATACTAGCCAAATACTTTATAAACTGTTTACCTCTTCCAAGCGTATACCCCAGGAGGAAAAAGAAAGAATAAAAGATCATTGTTGTAAACATATTGTAGTTAGAAATAAATAAATTTTTTATCTATAAGCAAAGTTCTGGTATTAGTCCGGCTTCCTCAAGTATCTCATTACGTTGCTTGATAGTGAAATTCTTTCTGTTACTCACTAACTCTATTAGTAAGTTCTCAGCCTGCTCAGAATCTAATTCATTTAATTCAAATTCACTGTATCCAAAATAATCAATTAGTGTTGCGTCGATGTCATGCATAATATTGTAGTTAGAAATAAATATCTAAAGACCTATACATTGTACAAGCCCTTAGTTATCGATTTGCCTAGTTGTGAAGGAGCAAGCTTTGTAGTTGTCTGTTGCTTTGTATGTATAAGATATAGGAGAGTATTATCTTATGCAAGTGGTTTAGTGATTAAAAGGATAATATAAAGAGGCAATTGCGTAAAAACAAGTTAGATAGTATACTTATACATATATTGACTTAATATTATCTTGTTGCATGGAAAACATACTACCAGTACAGAAAAATAAAGGAGGAAGACCTAAGAAGTTTGCTTCTCCTCAGTGGATGAAAAAGCTTGCACAAGACTTCTTTATAAGATGTCAGAATGATGAAACAACGCCAACTGTCCTCGGATTCAGTTTACACTTAGATATACCTTATAGAACATTGTTGGATTATGGCAATGATGAAGAGTTTTCACCAGTGGTGGAGATGGTGAAGAGTAGATGTGAGAACTGGTTGTTGCAGGATATGTTGAAAGGAAAGAGCAATGCAGCTACTGGGATGTTTATATTAAAGAACTTAGGTAAAGATAGATGGAAAGATAAGCAAGAAATACAGACAAGTGGCACTACAGACCACATTATCAATGTTATGCAGTACAGTAAGAAGCTTGAAGATTCCAAGGACACTTAGTACCTTGGAGTAGTCCAGGATGCATTACAGAGCATTTAAATAGGTTACAGTATTATCACCTATTACATATATGAGTGAATGATACTTTGCACAAGATATGTTGTGCGAAGTCTAATCGAGAGGGTATTGTTTTGTATAGTGTTTACTGTAGCCATTTATAATATATGTATATTTGTGGTGTATTTACTTATGTTGACTATAATTGTATAATACTATTATTATAAAACATTTATAGCGGGGGGTGGGGGTTCCGCCTCGTCTCCTTATATATAGTTATTATGTCCCACTAAATTTTTCCCCCCATTTTTCAAAACACCTACTTAAAAACACTCCACACTTTTGTCAAGTAACCTTATATTCTTTTAAACATTTCATTTGTTTTTCACTCATTGCCCCATACACATTGACACAACTTCTTTTTATTTCATTATAAGAGTAAAGCAAATAACCCCTAAAGAAGTCCGAAGATTTCCTTTGGGGTATATTTATTCTAACAAGTCTATGAAAACCTATCATAGTTATTTTACACGAATTTTTTCACCCATTGCTCCTTATGTATTGACACATACTTCTTTTATGTTATGTGTTTATATATACTAACTTGTTATGTAGTATCTCTTTTTATATAGAAGGATACAAAGAAACAAAAAAAAGCCCCCGTTTATAGGAGGCTGAGAGCATACAGGGTAAAAGTGGTGGGAATCAAAGGGATATCTACTTGGTAGATGGTTTCTTTAATTTACAGTCTCGATCCCAGGAATGGCCCCAGAAGTTTAATTGTCTGCGCCATGATTTTATTTGTTGCTCGATTATAGGTTTTTGTTTGGTGTATTCTTGCAGCATTTTGTTTTTCTGTAAACCTTCTTGTTTTAAGAGAAGATCCATTTGTTTTTTCATATTCCCCATAAAGTACAGCATCCCGTCCATTTCGATGAGATGATCGTATACGCCTTCGCAGGAAAGTGTTTTGTACTCAGGTGCAGGTCCTACGTCTTTTAAGTCATCAGCGTAAGATATACCCCCAACAATAAGTGACATACAGATAATGAGTAATAATGTTCTCATTAGATTATTCCTTTCGTTTTTGCTAGTTGAAGTATAAAGGGTTGACGAGAAAAGACAAGTGGGTTAATTTAAGAGTGCATTCATTATCTACAGATTAGTAAACGATCCTTATAGGGTTGTAGAACATCGTCTGTAGAAACGGTGAATGCAACTGCAACTCTATAAGGATTTTTTACTGGGTTGTAAGACGGAAGCAAGGTTGTCATCAATACCTTTTGTACAACGTCATTAAATAAGCAGTACAACAAAGGATGACCTGGGACTCGAATCTCATTCGTCGATAGCTACCTTCCAATGACTCAGACATCTTTCTGGGTAGGGCTAGGGACTAGGACAAGGAGAAGCAATAACCGCAAGGGCACTACTGTTATCGAGGAATAGATTAAGATCCCAGAGAGGGCATTATAGTATTACCTTAGTAACTACCATAGTATGAAGAAAGAGAAGTTTCATTACAGAGTATTCAGCTACAAGCTACATGAAGGCACGGCTGAGTTATTAAAGAAGCAGAAGATAGAGAGTGGCCTCAGTTGGAACCGTTTTATATATCAACTAATAACTAAGGATGAAGAAAAAGAAACGTAAATTTGTTGATTACTATGAATATATAAAGAGTGATGAGTGGAATGAGAGGAGATTAAAGTTTATGAACTCTAAAAAGGGCAGAGGATGCTGTAGAATCTGTAAGACGAAAAAGAATCTACATGTACACCATACAACCTACAAAGACCTAGGAGACGAAAAAGATCATCATTTAACAACACTGTGTGCTGAACATCATAAAGGAGCACATGAGTATATATGTGAGAAAGAAAAAAGTATCTATCAAGGAACTTCTGAATATATATACTCTATGACAAAGGGTAAGCATGGAACAAACCCTGTTAAAAAAAGTCAAACCAAGAAGAAGGGTAAAAATAAGGAGTGGTCTAAGAAAGAATACCTCCTTTTATTTGACACAATGAATGAATATCTTATAGAAGTACGAGATACAATAGATACTGAGAAAAAAATACAGGTGAATAAGCTAGTAGGTAAATTAAAGAAGAAGTTGAAGTTCAAATAGTTGACACAACCACTTGAACTACATACCATATAGGTGAATACATTATCACTACTACCTATGTATACACAAGCAACGTACAGGATTGAGGCAAATCGTCTAAAGAATCAAATGAGGGACCTTGTTCATCTTACGTATGAGGAGAGAATGCTTCTTATAGAGTTGTTAGAAAATTCTATAGCAACTAAGGAGACGTATGAGCTTTGTGAGAAAATACAAGCATACAACGACTAGGATTGTTAAACATTTGCGTGCGACTAACACCGTGGTACATTGATTATAGGTACATTATAATTGATGAGTTATGCCAGGTTCAGCCGCGAATTTAAAGAAAGATAAGGACAATAACCTTTTGCATATAGCGAGAGGGATGAAGACTGCTGATATAAGCGGATCTCCTAAACTATCTCCATTTACAGTAGGAGCTTCTATAGAGGAGTTCGTATTTCCTACGGATTGCGTAGAGATGATTATTGTAAATACAGATGAGGATTTACGTGTATCACAAGATTCTACGATGACTTCATATATCGTAGTACCTGCATTAACAGGATGGGTTAATCAAGCATCGGACCGAGGAAATATATATATGCAACGAGATGGCGCTTCTAGTTGTGTTGTTTCTTTTATGTATAGCGCTCTTTAACAGTAATATATGGCTCTTAGAGGACGAAGAAGAAGAGGTTTAGGACTACATTTAGGGTTGGGGATTACTTCCTTCCTTACGGGTCTTATACGAGAGAAAATAACTACTATTACAAATTTTATCCTAAAGGAAGATGGATTTTATCTTCTTCAAGAGAATGGAGATAAACTAATATTATAAACTAACGACTTATGGCAGACACGAAGATTAGTGCATTAGTAGCGGTTACAACCCCCTTAGCGGGTACAGAAACCCTCGCTATGGTACAAGGAGGAGTAACGAAGAAAGTGACCGTACAAGAATTTGATGATGCAGTTTCTGCTATAGGATTTTTCCATGACGAATATGTTTCTGGGGTAGCTCAGACAGTATTCTCAGGATTTTCAGGTACATATACAATAGGTTCTAATAGATTGCAGGTGTGGAAGAACGGTATCCTTATGCGTAAGGGTGCTACGGAAGACTATCAGGAAACTAGCTCCTCAAGTATCACATTTAACTTTAACTGTGATTCTGGCGATTTTATAACTATACATCACGTGTAGTACCCCTTTTTATATCTTGTCACATTTTAAAACATGGCAACAACACAAATCCCGTCGAAACAAATTTTGGACGGATCAATCGTGGACGCGGATATCAACGGATCAGCAGCGATAGCTCTCAGTAAATTGGCTGAGTCAGTTATACAGGCTGATGGTGGTCAAACGTACACGGCGAGTCAACCTATGGGTGGATTCAAACTAACTGGTCTAGGAGCACCAACGGCTGCATCAGATTCTGCAACGAAAGCTTACGTAGATGGTCTTACGCTTGGTCTTTCTTGGAAAGGTAAAGTTATAGCATCACCTACAGGTAATATTAACTTGGCTACTTCGGTAAGTCCGAATCCAGTTGATACTACTGTTACTCTAGTTGATGGAGACAGAGTTTTACTTCAAAACCAAACAGCTCCTGCTGAGAATGGTATCTATGATGCTGTTACAGCTATAGACCCTGCTACATGGACACGAGCAACTGATATGGACATTTGGGCTGAAGTACCAAGTGCTGCTGTATTCGTAGCTGAAGGTACTGCAAATGGAGACAGAGCATTCAACTGTACATCAGATGATGGTGGAACATTAGAAACAACAGCTATTACTTGGGTTCAGTTCGCTGGATCAGGTGCTACTACTGCTGCTGCTGTATCTTATGACCCAACAGGTGATCTTGTAATCACTAATTCTACTGTACAAGACGCTCTTGGAGATCTTGATACTGCTATCGGAAACAGAAACTATACAGATTCACTTATCCTTACAGATAGTCAAACTGTTACTGCTTCCCTTGAGGCATTGAATGTAGCTTCTGGGAACCAAACATACACGAATGATTTCGTGGTGACTGACTCTCAAAGTTTTACTGCTTCAGTAGACGCTCTTGATACTGCTGTTGGATCTAGACTTTATACAACAGAGAATAAGATCGCTGACTCACAAGCTATCAGTACTTCACTAGAAGCACTTGATAACGCATTTACTGCACTAGAAGCTGTAGGTGCAGGTACAGAAGGTGTGACTAAGGTTGGAGACCGAGCTGCGAGATACTCAAACTTCACTGGAGGTGCGACATTAGCTGCTACTCTTACTGGAATCGATACAGCACTTGGAGGATTTGATCCTGCTGAGACTGCTGCTGAAGAAGAAAGAAGTGGTTCTACTTCTCAAACGTGGATACTATCTGCTACACCTAATACAACAAAAGGAAACCTCCATGTTTTCTTGAACGGTATGAAGTTGTACGTAGGTGCTGGTAACGACTACACTATTTCGACTGCGACTATTACTTTCAACCCTACACTTGTAACGGCTGATAGAGTTGTAGCTTCATATTATAGCTAAACGATACTATAGGGGGGATGATTGGGTCCCCCCTTTCAATACATAATTAACGGAAACTACTTATGGGTAAAAGAACAGTAAATACGCCTGATAAAAGAATTTCTTCAGGAAAGATCAATACACATATCGAAAGACTCACGGAAGAAATAAATGATCACAAGAACGTAGTGGCTATGGGTAAGGATAAAATAAGAATAGCGACGGAATCTGTGGAGAACGTAGCTCGTCTACAGGAACAAAAAGAGGCTCAGGTAACTATTTTACACGAATTATTAGGAGAAGATGACACAGACAAGGAGACCAGCTAGACATATATACGACCTAGAAGTTACTGATGGAGGTGGTTTAACAGTAAACGTTAATCTAGGTAATATAGATGAACAAGGAAATGTTACTAATTTCACAGGAGTTTCAGCTCAAGTAGTTACTGATGCTACAACAAACTACGTAGAAATAATCTCGGGTTCAGTGAGTATTAATACGACTGGATTCACGGAAGGATCTGTGAGGCTTGCTGAAGTAGTTACTGCTGCTGGTTCAGTATCATCTATCACTGACAGGAGAGTGCTTTTTACGTCCGCAGGTGCAGCCGAGGCTAATACGGTAACAGTAGGACCAAAGAAAGAATACACGACGATACAGGGAGCTATAAACAGTATTACAACTGCATCTATATCTAATGTATTTATTGTGGATATAGAGCCAGGAACGTATACAGAGAATTTGACGTTAAAGGATTGGGTGTTTCTTAAAGGAAGAAGTCAGTCATCAAAACTCTCAGGAAAAATAACACATGGAGGAAGCGCTACAGTAGAGATAGATAATCTCTTTATAGAGACTTCGGATGATTTCGCAGTTAATATGAATGGAGCGGCTGATACATGTACACTGAAAATAACGAGATCACTTATGAATTGTGACTGGTCAGGTGACGCTTCACAGTTTCAAGGAGTATGTAGTCTTACGAGAGGTCAGTTTGTTTGTTACGGGAATGATTTGAATATGGTAAAGACAACATCAGACGCTACGGCAGACCAGCAAAACACGGTCTTCTATGTATCTGGTGCAGAAAAAGTAGAACTAGACTCGTTTAATTGTATACAAAATATCCTTACGCAGGATTTGAATGCGGATGTATCTCTTCTTCACTCAAGGAATACTGATGTGGAATCAAAGATGTTTGTGAAGGATGGGTTCTGTACGATACTTCTTCAGTCTACGGGATTACATGCGAATATAGTGACAACGTTTGAGATGGAAGCGGCTCAACATAGAAGTACATGTTCTGGAAATCTTGTGAGATGGGAGGCAGTAAACGCTACGGCTGCTGGATTAAAGTTCTTAGGAGCTCAAACAACTAACTCAGGAGTATCTACAGCGACGATGTTTATAAGTGATAACAGGTTCTTATGGGAAGGTGCTGGGATTACTGACAGTGATATATTCCTAGGATCTTCTACGCACGCTAATGACAGGATGTATATGGGAGATAATATCTTCTTTACGACGGCTGACGTTATTCCAACAAGAGATACGGCTGTAGGATCATCTGGTCTTATGGAGTTCCTTGTAACGAACGGACAAGGTTCACAACAGGCTAGTGGAGGGTATACCTCTTCAGGCTCACTTACGGTGAACTCAGACTTCACTGGATCGAATATAGCTCAGTTTATAGGAGATAGTTTAACGACTGCTCAGTTAGCGAGATTCTCAAGTAATTCAGCAGATACAAGTACACGAAACTTAGTAGAAATAGTAAATGATAACACGGCTGCTACAGGAACAGTACCTTTTAGAGTACAACAAGATGCGGTCGTTAATACGAACTTCAAGAAAGTTATCTCTATAGATAATATTATACAATTTAAATCAGATGGTACAACTCCAGAAGGGAATTTATCGGGTGCTCTTGGTGACGTGTGTTTCAATGGTCCTAATGGGTTTATGTACAGATGTCAGGGAGGAACTACGTGGCAGAAGCTTACGCCGACAACGAATGATTATGCCTTTGCATCTGATGGAACAACACAAACTATAGCTGTAGCTACTACGTGGCAAGCTGTGACGTTTGATTCTAATACAACATTAGACGGATGGACTCATACTGCTACTACATCACCTTTTACGTGTCCAGAGAATGGGATATATCATTTTACTGTGAATACTTCTATAGAGAAGACGGTTGGAGCTGGTGGAGTGACGGGTGGAATACGTGCTACATTTAACGGCGCTATTATAGCTGGATCCCCTATGGGTACTACTGTTGGTGGTACTAATGCTCTTAGGAATATGTCTACTTCTGGGATATTCACTGGAGTATCTGGACAAGATTTTCAAATAGAGATTGTTGGTAGTACAGTAAATGTTCAGATAACTACTGGATTTGCAGGTGCTGAATCGATTAATTTAACAATAACGAGAATACAATAATGGCAATTAATGAAGAATATATATGTTTTGATGACACGAATTTTATTATTCTATCATCTCCTGACAATACAAAATGGAAGTTAGTTGTCGGTAACGATGGAGTTTTATCTACTGAAGAAGTAACTGAATAATATGCCTAAACACTACGCACTAGGAGAGAACGTACAGCATAAGACAGTATCATTTAATAATACAAAGGTGGTGAGTATTTCTTTTGATAAATCATTCTTAAAGAAACCTATGATTCAAGTAACGATGGGTGATAGTGGGACTGTTCCTGTATATAAAACGAATATAACTACAACTGGTGTGAAGATACGGTTTAAGACAAAATGGACAGGAGAAGTAGATCTTTTAGCAATTGAACGATAATACCATGGCAGTACTAACATTATGTCTAAATACAATCACTGAAGCTGATTATGATGGTGTAAATGAAACGAATAAAGAGTTATGTGGTGATATAGATGGGGTAAAACTTGTAGAGATGTGGATCGAAGAAAGTACTGTCTCTGACACTGATTGTAAAACAAACTTTAAAACACATCTTACGTCTCTTGGATACACGTGGGATAGTGAAGCTTAAATAATAACTGCTCGAATAGATGGCTGTAACAAAACTTAGTGTAGATAAACAAGCACAAGAAAAACTAGATGTAACTAACGGAGGTACGGGTGCTGCTACTTTAGCTGATCATGGAGTCCTTCTTGGTTCTGGTACGGGAGCTGTTTCTGTTACGGGAGCAGGTACATCAGGACAAGTTCTTACGTCTAACGGAGCTAGTAGTGATCCTACGTTTCAAGATGCTGGAGGAGGTGGTGGTGGGATGTGGACGTTCGTAGAAACTATCACTTTTTCAGGATCAAGTACTCAGCAGGATTCATCCGTGTTTTCTAGTCCTAGTAGTGCTGCTGCGTATAAAGTATTAGTAGATATAAAGAATGACCATACTGCAAGTAATAATGTGAGAATGTTCCTTAATGGTCTTACTGGATCTATTTATAGTTCTGCGAGAATACAATGGACTGCGTTCTCTGGATCAGCACTTAATCAAACTGGTGGGTGCCATGTTTGGGCGGGTAATTCACAAGATCTAATTCTTGTAGGAGAAATTCTTATAGGAAACAGAAAGGATGCTTCTGGTAGAACACCTATAACTGCTAATCTTGGTTCAACTGGTACTAATTCACAGGTATTATTTAAAGGAATGGTAGATATAGATCCTGATACAGCGGTGGATCAAATAGGGTTCTCCGCACAAAGTGGAAACATCACAGGAACATTTAAAATTTTTAGACACGATACGTAACCATTTATTATGAATACAAAGATTAAATTAATGAGGTTCAAGACTATTGTTGGTTTTGAAAATGGAGTAAATGAATTCATCAAAACATTAGGACCAGATAATTTTATAAAACTTGATTTTATACCAAAGACAACGGCTGATTATTATATAGCAATAGTGACGTACTTCGCATAATAACTAAGGAAACTGCATGGAAATTGATTTACCATATAACTTCGAGCCTAGGGACTACCAAGTTCCTTTATGGTCTGCGTTCGATGATGGGTATAAACGTATAATGTATGTCTGGCATAGGCGTGCGGGGAAAGATATTAATAGTATCAATCTTTTAGCGCGTGCGATGTACCAGAGGGTAGGAACCTACTTCTATCTTTTTCCTACGTATAAACAGGGGAAGAAGATTCTTTGGAATGGGATGAATAAAGACGGGTTTAAGTTCTTGCATTATATCCCGCCTGAACTTGTGGTACGGAAAGACAACACAGAGATGATCCTACAGACCACAAACGGCTCTATGATGCAGGTTATAGGTACAGATAATATGGACTGTTATGATGATGAGACTGAGATACTAACAAAAGATGGGTGGAAGTATTTTAAGGATATAGAAAAGGATGAAGTAGTAGCGACATTATCAGAAGATAATAATTTAGAGTATCACACAATAAATGAACGTGTATCATATAATTATGAAGGTGAAATGTATAAGGTGAAGAGTAAGGCGATGGATCTTCTTGTAACACCAAATCATAAGTTTTACGTAGAATCTAGGAAGGGTCAGAAGAAGTTTAAAGTGATCTCTAATGAAACAATTATAAATGATGCTATTCCATCAACATGTTCTTGGCTTGGAAAAATAAAGAAGACCTTTTTATTACCTTCGGTAGAAAGGAGTAAGAACGATCACCATTCATTACAGAACCAGGAGTTTGATATGAAAGACTGGTGTATGTTTCTTGGTATCTATCTTTCAGAAGGGAGTGTATATAAAACTAAGAGTGGTGATTATAGAGTGTATATAACACAGAAGGATGAAGATAAGGGTGGAGTAAAGGGAAATGTATATGAAAAAATAAAAGATCTTTTAGATAGGATGGGATTAAAATATTCTTACGATGGGAAAAGTTTCCTTATAAATAATCGTGAGTTACATCTTTACTTAAAACAATTTGGGAATGTATATGAAAAACATGTTCCAAGAGAGATATTAGAATTAGATAAAGAATATTTACAATGTATTTTTGACTGGTTAGTATATGGGGATGGTTCTATACAAAAACATGGACAGGTAGATTATTATTCAACGTCAAAACAATTAATTGATGATGTACAGGAACTTATTATAAAACTTGGGTACTCTGGAAATATACGTGTGAAGCAACAAAAACCTTCATATATTAATGGTAGAAAGATTGAAACAGATAAACCTATGTATCAAATTACGTTACGTAAGAGTAAATATAAGAGGTTTTGTACATCTAAGGAATCATATATATCAAAAGAAGAATACAGGGGGAAGGTGTACTGTGTAGATGTGAAGAATCACGTAATAAAAGTAAGGAGAAATGGGTTTGAAACGTGGTGTGGTAACAGTATCGTAGGAACGAATCCAGTAGGGTGTGTGTTCTCAGAGTACTCTCTACAGAATCCTGCGGCTTGGGATTTTATCTCTCCTATTTTAGCTGAGAACGGAGGTTGGGCTATCTTTGAGTTTACACCTAGAGGAGAGAATCATGCGTATGATCTCTTGAAGTATGCTGAGAACAACAAGAACTGGTTTACACAGGTACTTACTGTAGAAGACACGAAAGCTATACCAAGAGATATCTTAGAGGAAGAACGGATGAACTTAATGCAGAGGTATGGAGATGATGCTTTTTACCAGCAAGAGTATATGTGTTCATTTAATGCACCACTACAGGGAGCATATTATGCTACGCAACTACAACAAGCTGAATCTGATGGTAGAATAACAAAAGTCCCACATGATTCTGCTACTGAGGTACATACATCATGGGATCTAGGGATGGATGACTCTACAACGATCTGGTTCTTTCAAGTTTGTGGACGTGAGATTCATTTTATTGATTACTTAGAAGAGTCTGGAGAAGGTCTTCAGTTTTATGTAGAGAAATTAAAAGAAAAGAAAGATGCGGGTAAGTGGATATATGGGAAACATTATTTACCACATGATGTAGAGGTACGTGAAATGGGTACAGGAAAGAGTAGACGACAAACATTACAAAGTTTAGGTATCACGAATATAAAGGTAGTTCCAAGAATCCCTAGTATCCAGCACGGGATCCAGCAGGTACGTAATATCTTATCGAGGTGTTGGTTTGATAGGGAAAATTGTAAGACAGGAATTAACGCTATGAAGGCGTACAAGAAAGAGTATGATGAAAAAAACCAGGTGTATAAATCACGTCCCTTACATGACTGGTCTTCTCATGCTGCTGATGGATTCCGTACATTTGCTTGTGGGTATAAAGATATCATTCAACAGGTAGTGGAGCATGTTCCTATGGAGTTTGATCCATATGACTGAAAACTTTACAGAATGGGTATACAAACGTATTGTAAGTATGAATATATAATTGATGATGTATGGCTGAGATAGACAGCAATTTAAAAAAAGAACTAGAGGATTTAGAGAATATGGATAATATAAATTTAATCGGGCAAGTTCAAGCTGAACACCAGGTTTCTTTTGATTACATGGATTCCAAGAGAGATAAATGGAAATCTCTTATGAAGATTTATAATAATCAGAAAAGAGATAAGAACGCTATTGGAGATCCATTGATGTTCACGATACTACAAACAGTTATAGCATCATTATATGATGATAAGATGGCAACGGAGTTTATTGGACGAGAAGAGGGGGATCAGAGCGCAGCAGATAATTTAACGTCTCTTGCGCTCTTTGATTTTGACGTGATGGACAAAGATCTCTTAGATTATGATTGGACTTTTGATGCAGCTTTCTTTGGGAAGGGTTTTCTTTTGTTTAATGAGTTTAACAGGAAACTAAAGACACCTATTCCACATAAGATTAATCCTATGACATTCTTACATGACCCACGGGCTGTGAGTATGGATGGTCATTTCGGTGACGGAGCAGCACGGTTTTGGGGAAGAGAGATTATGTTGACGAAACGTCAAATGAAGATGAACCCTGCGTATTTTGATATAGATGAATTAGTACCAGGAGAAGAATTTAATTCTCTTACGAAAGATGAGCAACAAGCACGTGATGATCAACAGGGTATGGAGTCTCAGACAGAACAAGATCTTGTATTACCTTCTAGCGAGAATGATTACTTCAATCTCCTTGAGTGGTATACATATATAGATGGAAAGAAGCATATTGTGACGTTAGGTAATGAAAGAGGTCATGTAGTACGTGTACAAGAATTAAAAGACCAGGATACATGGGGAGTTATCGAAAGACAGATATACCCTACATCTGGTAGTTTTTGGGGTACAAGTATACCAGATCTAGTAGAAGACAAACAAAGACTACGGGCAAAACTACAAAATATAGCAGCGAAGAGTGTAGAGTTTAATACATTCGGGATGTATATGTACGATAACAATAGGATCACTAATATCTCAGAACTAGCGAGACCTGCTCCTAATAAACTTATCGGTATAGATGGTGATGTAAACGGAGCTATCCAACCTATTCCTAGAGACCAGGTGAAACAGGATGTTCAGTATCTTATGGATATCTTAAACGCAAACGCTGAGAAGTCGACAGCGACACCTGCTATACAACAAGGAGCGACACCAGACACAAGTAGAACAGCGACAGAACAAGTAATACAGAGACAGTCTGTAGATTCACGTTATGGTTTAGCTGCTAAGATGTTTGGTAACTCTGAGAAGAGGTTCTGGAGACGTTGGTATCAGTTATACAAGAATCACTTTAAGTCAGGAATAGATGAGAAGATCCTTCGTGTTACTGGTCCTTTAGGGTATGAGTGGAGACCTCTTCATAGAGAAGATATCGTTTCAGGAAAGAATGATCCAGATATTAGAGTACAAAGTAAGGTTATTTCTGAAGCTGAGAGACTTACGGAGTTACAAGCTATGTCGAATGTTCAACAGATTCTGGCTCAGAACCCTAATTTAAATAGGAACTTTATGGACAAGAGACTTGCTAAACTTTCAGGTATGACACCTGATGAGGTGAAGCTTCTTATTCCACCTACGGCTGAGGATTTACATGCAGAACAAGAAAATCTTGCGTTGAATGAAAACAAATCACCTAAGGTAAGTATAGAGGATGATCATATGGCTCATTTAGAGATCCATAATAAATCAAGTGATACGGCAGCGAAGAGAGCACATATCGCCATACATTTGAAAGCGATGCAAGAAGCACGTACAATGAAAGAGCAACTACCTATAACAGAGGAAGGAATAGCAGGAGTCCCAGGAGAGGAACAGGCTACTGGACCACAACCGACAGCTCCACAAAACCAAAACCAACAACAAATTTCACCAACACGTTTGAACTTTAATGACTTATCAAAACAATAATGAGATTATCTGACCACGGGTTTACCGTAGAAGGAGCGCTTCATACATTGAAACATTTAGAGAAGAGTGAGGGATGGAAGTTAATGAGAGTAATTATCTCAGAGGGATTACGGGGTATAGAGCACGAGATGTTTGAAAAAGAGGATATAGATGTTGCACGACTGCATCGTCTACGTGATAAGAGAAAAATGTTATTTGATTTACTTAAACTCCCAGAGACGTATATAGCGTTACTGGAGGATAATACGGAAAAGATCGATATGGATCCGTACGAGTAGAACATTTGAATGGGGGGTGGTATGTGCTTTTTGAGCAGTTTCCACGTATACCACTCTCCTTTCAAGCGTTTTACTACGCTTTTATCTCCACCAACGTATCGTTCGCCACGAGATACTACGGTGTGTAATGGAAACAACTTATGGCTGAAGAACAAAACCCAGTAGTAGAAGAGCAATTACAGGCTGCTCCTGAAGTTACTGAGACGGTAGAAATACCAACACAAGAAGATGTCCCTGCTGAAGTTTCTCCTTTGGATACTACCGAAGTGATACAGGAAACTGATGAGGATACACCACCTGTTAAGAAGACTCCCAATGATTTTATCTTGGAACGTCTGGCTAAAAAGAAGAAGGAAGCACAGGACGAAGCTGAAGTTCTCAAGCAGAGACTAGCTGACCTGGAAAACCAAAAATCAACAGAACAACTTGCGAATGAAGCAACGAATGAACTGGTCCAACAAAACCAACAACTCCAACGACAAATTGATGTACGAAGGTTCGTGGAAGAACAACCTGACTTCAAGAAGTACGAGGAGAAGATGAATAAGTGGTCCGAACATCCGTCTTACGCGAATATCCCTGTCCAACAACTAGCATTTGCTGTTGCGGGTACGGAACTTATCCGAGTAGGAGCCAACCAAGCTGCACAGGCAGATATGGAGGCTGCATCCACGCATGTATCTGGAAATGTCTCTCTAGCACAGACAAACAAAACTCCTAAACTTGCCAGTGAAATGACAGACGAAGAGTTTGAAGCTGAGGTAAAAGCCATAAAGAGAAAAGGCTTTAACTAATATACTATTTTAAAAAATGGCAACTACTACAACGACTCAAATCACTCCTGAAGTGAATAATTATTACGATACACTTCTTCTTAAAAGAGCTGTACCGAAATTCCTTCACATGATGTTTGGGCAACAAAGACCTATTCCTAGTAACTCAGGAACTAAGGTAATCAAATTTAGACGGTACGGAAATCTTTCAGCAGCTACTACTCCTCTTACTGAGAGTATAACTCCTGGTGGAAGTTCTCTTAGTGCTACTGAAATCACTGCTACTGTTGATCAGTACGGAGATTACGTAACTGTATCTGACGTACTTGATTTCACTTCTAAGGATGCTGTACTTACTGAAGCTACAGAAATTCTAGGAGACCAAGCTGGAGATACTCTTGATCAATTAACAAGAGATGTTCTTGCTGCTGGTACAAGTGTGCTTTACCCAGGTGCTATCGTATCAAGGGTAACTGTTACTGGTACTGATCTTATCGACACTGATATGATCGACCGAGCTGTACGAACTTTAAAGAACGGAGAGGCTATGCCTTTCACTCCATTGATCTCTGCATCTATGATGATCAATACTGGAGCTGTACAACCTTCATACTGGGGACTTGTACATCCAGACACTACTTTCACTCTTCAAAACCTTAATGGTTTCCAAAAAGCGAAAGACTATGCATCTCAGACTGCTGTTATGCCTACTGAAGTAGGAGCATATAACGGAGTAAGATTCATAGAAACAACTAACACTAAGATTTTTGCAGGAGCTGGTGCTGCTGGTATTGATGTATACGCAACTCTTATCTTCGGAAAAGATTCATACGGTATTACTGATATCACTACACAAGGACTTATGTCTGTGAGAAAACCTTTCGGTTCTGCTGGTACTGCTGATCCATTAGATCAAAGAGCTACTGTAGGATGGAAAGCTACTCACGTTTCTGAGATTCTCAATGATAACTTCATGGCTAGATTAGAACACGCTGCTTAATAGCAACTGGAAACTGCTCATTATTTTTAAATTAAACTGCTTATGGATACTATAAAAAAAGAAGTAAATATGGAAAAAACACCTACGTTAAAACCAGTTCAGCCTGAGAAAAAAGTTGAGAAAGTAAAAGCTGAGGTTATAGAAACAAGTAAAGGTCTCACGAAAAAAGGAATAGAAGATCTTAAAAACAAGAACTTCCCTAAATATGTTGAACATATGATAGAGAACGGACCAAAGATAAAGATGATGATCCCTTATAAAGGAACAGGATCAGGTAAAGGACAGGTACAACCGTTCACTGTACAGGGTGTTCAATTCGTATATCCTGTAAATGAGATCGTTGATCTTCCTATACAATTCGCTGAAATGGTAGCTGAGAGATTCGGCATCACTTCCTCAGAATTATCTGATAGATACAGTCTCACAAAAAACCCTAAACTATCTGAAGGATTATAAAATATGCTATACACAGAATTTGCAGATCATGTGAGATACCTCACGAAGACGAATACTACTACACTTACAGATGCGGAGATTCTTCGTTTTTCTAATATATACAAAGATGATTTCGCTGATTCTATAGAAGAAAGAAACGAATCTTATTTTGATATGGAGATGGTAACTGATCTTATTGTTGGTCAAAGACAGTATTCTCTTCCTGATGAATGGATGAATCGTATTATACGTTTATCTGTAAATCTTGATGGTACGGATGAGGTAGCTGCAAAACCTATAGATCTCAGTATTTATACGGGGACACTAGAGGAATTAGAAATCCAAGGGAACTTCAATGATAATCCTCCTTCTTATGGTATACGGAGAAGAAGTTTATATATACTTACGGGTAGTCCTATTACTGCTCAAGTAG
>Ga0255047_10000290_pt1 | contig 39830 bp, 58 predicted proteins | sample JV7_2_1_MG_FD_183640 | JGI IMG/M metagenome (GOLD analysis project Ga0255047, IMG submission 183640) | Seawater microbial communities from Jervis Inlet, British Columbia, Canada - JV7_2_1 | ecosystem: Environmental > Aquatic > Marine > Inlet | place: Canada: British Columbia | collected 2016-10-06
GCCCGCGCGCGTTATCTTCGCTGTCGGCTATGGCGCAAATCAAAGGCCCGTCGCCGCTATCCATGAACACCAGCCACAACGGATAATGGCCTCCACTTTCATGCTCATGCGGGGTAACTATCGCCTCCTCAACGTCCGCTGGGATCTGCGCCATCAAGGCTGCGTGGTTTCGGGCAAAGGCCTCGCTCATTCCTGCGGTTCCTTCTGTGTCATGTCATCTCTTTTCCTTCTCGGTCATCTCCACCACCGCCCTCGCCATGGCCGGCGCATTGGCCGCGCAGATCATCTGATAGGCATAAGTTGGCATCATCCCGGCTCGCCATTCGGCGGTGGCGTCGAGGATGCGCTGGGCGCGGGTGAGATGGTCGGTCATTTAAGGTCTGCCAAGGTTATGGCCGGGAGTGCGTCCCAGTCGATTTTCGGGTCGCCGTCTTCGTCCACTTCGGCGATTTCGGCGTAGCACAAATCGCAGATAGGCCGGCCTGCTAACATTTTCATCATGTCGAGCGGGTAGCTGACCTCCGCCGCACAGCTTTCAATTTGGCAACCCACGAGGGCCGGAATTTTACCCGTCATCCCAGTGCATCCAGAGTGCGGGTGAGAGGGTCGGTCATTTTAGCCATTCCAATACCTCCTGCTCTAGATCCTGCCGGTCCAGGCCCGGGACGACCTCGGAGATTAAAAACGTGATTGCGCGGTCATAAAAGGCCGAGAACTCATCTTCATCCATTGCCGGAAAGCTGATGGATTTCAGTTCGTGCCGGTCGATAATCAGCCCGTTAACCTTGTAACGTACGACATCGAAATGGCCGGTGGCCAATTTGAAAGCATTGGAGACCTGCTCCGGTGAGGCGTAGTGCTCCTGATTTTGATAAACCAAGGTCATCAGCGCCCAGTATTTATTGGAGAGGGCTAGATTGCGCGGCCGCCTGCCCTCCAGTGTGCAACGGCTGCCGAGCTTGGTCTTGCGGTGAAACTCGGCGGCGAGATCGTTAGCTGGGGCGAATCCAGCTAACGTCTTCTCATAAACTGGCTGCGGCGCATCGCCGAGCTTCATGGGCCTGGCCTATGTTTTTCGCTGTGGCATTTGGGACAGAGCCACATTACGTCCAGCGGTTTTGTGTAGTCTTCGTGATGTCCGTGGATACGGCCCGATTTCCCACACTCGCTACATGAAGCCGGCTTGATGATTTTTCCGTCGCGCACGGCGTTGGTAAGTGTGTAATGCGCGACATATTTCCAAGCGTTACTTTCTAGCCATTTTTTATTTGACTTGGCTCTAGACGCCTTGCCTTCAGATGTCTGGGCGTACTGTCTGTCATAACTTTTGTAAAATTCGAGGTTTTTAGCTCGATTAGCTAAAACATCTGTTTTCGCGCACACCTTGCATTTATTTAGATGTCCGTCTTTCATTTGTGGATGCCGATAAAATTGTGAAAGTGGCATTGTCTCGTCACACTTGAAACATTTTTTCATGGCGGGCTCCGTGGCTGTTCTCGCCAAGATTATCAGAGCCGCCATTCTTGAAAAGGATATTCCGATGACCGTTTTAAAATGGGATTTGTGAATCGAAATTATCGCTGTTCATCTCCTGCTGCGCCTCCTGAGCCGCCTCCTGCTGGGTAACATTGGGATGGAATACCGCACCGGGCGGATTGGCGGCTGGCGGTGAGTTGCCCGGCACGTTCTGCGGCTGTCGGACCTGCGGCCGGACCCGGATGGCCTGGACCTGTTCACCCTTGTAATCCACCCATGAGACACCGAGTGTGATTTGCTTGCCGATCCAGTCATCGGATTCGTCACTTTGAAAAATGCTGGTGATCGTGCGGGTATTGGTAACGTTCAGGGCGAGTCCTTTTTGGGCGCCATGGAAATACATGATGGGCTTTGTGTCTTCGCCGACCTTGTCCATTTCGACGCTTTTGATGGTCAACGTGTGGTCTTGACCTTGTAAGTCCGAGTGGCTCAGGTATTTCGTCGGGAACGCTTCTGACATTTTCATCTCGTTTGCCTTTCAGGATTTGCGGATAGTCACGCTTGCATAGCCGTTGCTTCTTGACGCGCCTGGAACGGCTGACCCGGCTTCGAGGGCTGTCTTGATTTCCGCCTTCATCGGTGCGGTGGTGACTTTCATAAATTCGGCAGGAATCGCCGCTTCGTCCGTGATGACCACGCCACCCTTCTTGAATGTTGCCGAAACGGTCCACCGCGCGTAATCCAATTTTTTCAAGCCAGCCGTTTCCATCGCCTCGGCAATCAACTCGCGCTTGGTCTTGGCCTTGCGTTCCAGCCTAGCCTTGCGGTCCTGGATGTCCTTGATTTCCGCGGCCAGCGCGGCGACGAATCGTTCGTCTTGGTCCAAACTGGCCAGCATCCATTCGATGCGCTCTTTTAGATCGGTCTCGCCGTCGAGTGTGTCGAACAGGTCTTCGTCGGCAATGTGCGGGTATAGCGTCTCCAGCATTTCTTGCTTGGCGTGCCAGTCGGCGGCGCTTATTAAGAGTGGATTGAAATTACTAGACATGCATTTGCTTTCCTACTGGGTTTCATCTGCCCACCTCCATTTATGCGGTGACTGCTTGGCCAGGTTCTGGGCTTCAATTCCAAGGTCGATCGAATGAAGTTTCTGAAAAGCAGCCTCGCCGAAGCGGTGCAGTTCTGCGTGGTGCCATGTACACAACGGCAAAGTCCACTTCGAGTGAGGCTTCAATCCAAGCCCGCCGCGTTCGTTAGGTGGCGTTAGCTCGCTGTTCCGCACATGGGCGCACTCGATTGGCAGGTCAAACAGCCGGAAGTTGCAACCTGGAATGCTGCACTCAAAGCCGCGTATCCAGGATTCGTGGGCCGGACAGTCCCGGCGCACCACTTCCTTCGTCCGCGCGGACTTGCGGCGTTTGAGACGGGAGGTCATTGGGGTGGCTCCGGTAGTGGCATCCAGTGGGTGGGGCTAAAGTTGTCGTTCAGACGGTCGGACCAACAGATCCAGCGCCCTTGATGGAATACGCGCCCGTCACCGGGCTCAACTTCGATGAGCACTGGCAGATATGAGCCGACGTGCGTCCGATATTCCGGGTCGAAAAGCAGGACAGGCGTCCCGTTCTTCGCCGCCGTTTCGATCGGTTGCCAATCCATCCTCAGCCTCCCATCACCCATTGCCCAACCCCGGCCATAACTGTGGCAACGGCGATAAACAGGACCAGCGCGAACCGGCGTCGTTTGGATCGGACAGGCCGCACGCGATGTACCTCGTACAGGCCCTGGCGTTCCATCTCCGCGCCTACGGTGCCGTTGGTCATGCCGTGCCTCCGTATGCCTGCCGCAGCCATTCGTCATGGGCGCGGTCGTCATCGCGATTGCGGAGGTAGTCGCGCAGCTCATTGGCCAGCGCCTTGCCACGAATGACATCACCTTCTAGCCGGTCGTAAATGCCGTGCCAGTCGGCCCCGCCCTTTGCGACGGTCGCCAGGCATTCGTTGATATTGTGCGAGGCCGCGTAAATCTGTGCCTCGCCGTTCTCGGAGCCGATCAGAAGAAAGCGGGGAACTTCGATGCGGATCATGGCTTGGTCCTTTCGGCTATCGCTGCCGCGCCAGCGGGTGTGAGAACAACCTTGGTCCACGGATAACCCAGGTCGTTGTTGAGCTTCAGCCAGCCCAGGTCATGGTATAATGCCGTCACGGTACGGGCGAGCCTTTGGTTGTCGGACACCTCGAAGGTGCTGAACCGGCCGGCCCGGACCATCGCGGCAAGAACTGCCTGCGGGTTGCCGTAGGCCTTCCTGGGCAAATCGCCGAGCGCGCTGAACGAGCAAACATGAGCCCTTGGAACATCACTCATGGCTTGGCCTTTTCGGCTATCATGACGCGGGCGTAGGCGTAGGCGATGGCCTTGCGGATCTTGCTTATGGCCATACCCAAGACCGTGGCGCCCGGCCCTCTCGCGCTCAGGCCGTCGCCAAGACGTTGCATTTCGTCGGCGGCGAACGTCAGCGCCTCCAGCAGATCCGCGTTGATCGCCCGCAGCCGGTCCACTTCCTTGAAGGCATGCGTGGCCGCGCCGTCGTCGCTTGGGACCTGTCCTGCCATCTTCCCGCTTCCCCTATGCCGCAATCATTCGGTCGAGAAGGCCGCCGGTCGAGCGTTGGAGTTCCATTCGGGTGTCGCTAAGCGCGTCCCTGGCTGCGGCCCCGGCTGCGTCCCAGGCTGCGTCCCTGGCTGCGTCCCAGGCTGCGTCCCCGGCCCCGGCTGCGGCTGCGGCCCTGGCTGCGAGCCAGGCCGTGGTGGCGGCTGCGTCCCAGGCTGCGTCCCTGGCTGCGGCCCTGGCTGCGTCCCTGGCTGCGTCCCCGGCTGCGGTCCCGGCCCTGGCTGCGAGCCAGGCTGCGGCCCTGGCTGCGTCCCTGGCTGCGAGCCAGGCCCTGGTGGCGGCTGCGTCCCAGGCTGCGTCCCCGACTGCGTCCCTGACGACGTACGCTGTGGCCGCGGCTGCCCTGGCTGCGTCCCAGGCTGCGTCCCTGGCTGCGGCCCAGGCTGCGTCCCCGGCTGCGGCCCTGGCTGCGGCCCTGGCTGCGGCCCAGGCTGCGGTCCCGGCTGCGGCCCTGGCTGCGGCGGCACCGTTGCGCGCCGCCTCGATCGGCCCCTCAATAGAAGGCACTTGCGTCATGGACGTTATTTCCGGTAGCTCGCTCAGCGCGTCGGCTTGACTTGTCAATCCAGCGAGACGAAGCCACGCGGGCGTGTGGGTGCGCACAAGCCAGTCGGCCGCCATCATCGACCGCTTCTCGGCCAGAGCCTCATTGCCGCGCGTCCCGATCAGGCGGGGCAGAAACGGCTTGAGAATGGCGTTGCGTTCATCGTCCGGCAGTCCGTCGTTCCAGGCCCGCACGAATGAGGCCAGGACGGGACAGACACACTCGGGGTGATCGGACCACGGCTCGTTCGCCATGTAGGCGATCAATTCAAGCGCGCACCATTTGCCGTCGTCGTTGGCTTTATGTGCGCCGGACAAAAGCGTCACTGTTTCGAAATCGATCGTCCGAAGTTCCATCTTCCCGCTCCCTCTATTGCTTGCCGATGTCATCACTGGTCTTGGGTTGGCGCAGCCGATTGATGCGGCCCTGTAGCGCAAGATCGTCAATTTCCCGCTCCCTCTATTGCTTGCCGATGTCATCACTGGTCTTGGGTTGGCGCAGCCGCTTGATGCGGCCCCGTAGCACAAGAATGTCAACCCGGCGCTTGAATTCCGCGTCATCCATTGCGGTCTTGCGTTGCCGCAGCCGATCGATGCGGCCCTGTAGCGCAAGAATGTCAATGAGGCGCTCCTGTAGCGCAAGCAGGGCAATAGCGCGGCGCTGGTTTTCCGCGTCCTCCATTGCTTTCAGCTGCTTGAGCTTCTGGATTCGGAGGCCGAGCAATTTAGCACGCTGCTTGCCGATGTCATCACTGGCTAGAATCCGCATCCCGGTTGCTACCATCGTTGGCTGATGGCTGGCCGCCGCTGAGCCGGAGACGTAGGAGCAGCTGGTTAGCGCGGCGGCGGCTATCAGTGTGGCGAGGGTTTTCATGTCCTGTCCTCCCGTTGGTGTCTCTTATATATACGGATTATCCGTGCATTCGTCAACGATAAAATCGTATGCGTACGAAAAAATATTGACGGGCATATGGCGCGGCCGTATAGTAAGGCATGGCAACAGCAAATATCATTCAGAAATTCGGCGGCATTAATCCGATGGCGCGGAAGATGACCGAGGCGCTCGGCAAGGCCGTGCCCCCGTCTACCGTTCAATATTGGTCGGAGAGCGGATTCATCCCGGCGCGCAGGCAGGTCGAGGTGATGGAAAGCGCCCGGTTTCACAGCATCGAGCTGGCGCCCGCCGATTTCTTCGAGGTGGCATAGCATGGCGGGCGAGGTTGTTAACCTCCGCATTGCCGAGATTGTTGTGCTGACCGATCTTGATGCCGTGCGGGACTGCTGCATCGGCAATGACAGTCTTTCCCGCGCGATGAGGCGCTCCGGCAAATACACTGGAAACGACTATTACGACCGGGCCGAGCGGGCGTTGTGGGCAGCATGGCGGGCTGGGCATCTGTTGCGGGATGTGGAGCACAGCAAGCCCGGGCGCCCTAAATCGGTCCAAGGTGGACCGATTAATAGCCTCAACCAAATGCTGTCCGTCCACAACCTTGCGAAAGGCACAGCCCACCGTTGGATAGCCATCTCGCATTGCCACGACGAACAGATCGCCGGCTACGTCGGCAAGCAGAAGGACGCGACTAACCCGCTCAAGTGGTCCGATATCGTCAAGCTGGGCAAGGCGAACATGCCGGTCAATGTGCCTGAGATCGGCGACGATTACGAGATGATCCATGCGGATCTGGCTGACGCCGAAGTTGAGCCGGGCAGCGTCGATGTTATCATTACCGACCCGCCATATCCGCGCGAATTCATCGGCGAGTACGGCAAGCTATCCGAGTTCGCGGCGCGCGTTCTCAAGCCGGGTGGGTCGTGTCTCGCGATGGCCGGGCATATATACTTGCCCGAGGTTATGGCCGAGATGGCTAAGCATCTCAATTACCACTGGATAATTTCATACCTGACACCGGGTGGGCAGGCCTCCCAGGTATGGGACAGAAAGGTAATCCCGTCCTGGAAGCCGGTTCTCTGGTTCGTAAAGGGCGAATATGAAGGCGGCTGGCTGGGCGATGTCGTCAAGAGCGATGTTAACGACAACGACAAGGCGCATCATCATTGGGGCCAGTCCGAGAGCGGCATGACGCGACTTGTCGAGCGGTTCTCGAAGCCGGGCGAATTGATCGCCGATCCGTTCGTCGGTGGCGGCACAACTGCTGTCTCGGCGCTAACCCTCGGTCGGCGATTTATCGGGATCGATGTTGACGGCGATGCCGTTGACGAAACGTTGCGCCGTATCGCAGGCTTAATCGGAAACGCCGATGCAAAATGACGAGCTTCGCCGGCAATCAATCTGCCGGCTGAGAGGGCCCTCCCGGTCCTGGGCTAAGGCCCGAACCTCCTTGCTGAAACTCGCCGGGACCGTCGGTGCAAGCCGCAGTCCTGGCGCTCTTTTCATGGTGGTGAGATGAAAGAACTGGATGCATTGATTGCGGTTCTGCGTAATTTGCCAGATGACGAAAAGATAGAAAAAATCAACGTTGCAAAAGAAGCTCTACACGAGGTTAGTCCGTTTTCATCGGAACCGGTTGATTTTGTTCGGTGGGTTCGCGCTGAAAATGTATGGGCCAACGATTACAATCCCAACCAAGTCGCCCCGCCAGAAATGGAGCTTTTACGTCTTTCGGTCGTGGCTGACGGGTATACTCAGCCAATTGTGACGAATGAGGAAGATGGACAGCTTGTTGTGGTTGATGGGTTCCACCGGAGCCGTGTCGGAAAAGAGTGTGATGATGTAAAGCAACGGGTCATGGGGTATCTGCCTGTCGTTCAAATCCGAGCCATTCAAACCGACAAACCAGATCGAATGGCATCAACCATTCGACACAATCGCGCGCGTGGGAAGCATTCTATTGATGGAATGTCACAGATTGTTTTGGAATTAAAGAGACGTAATTGGTCGGATAAGAAAATTGGTGAACAACTCGGAATGGACCCGGATGAAGTGTTGCGGTTGGCCCAGATCACCGGTCTGGCTGAAATGTTTGCAGACCGCGACTTCTCCGAAGCATGGGAGGCGGCGAACGTCAACGAAGCCGACAATCTTGAAGTGTTAGAGGAAGTCAATGAAGAGAGTGTTTAAGAGGGTTGAGGATCTTGAAGAGGCCGCAATGTGGCGGCCCCTTACCGGCATGGCTGGAAAGAAGGCCATTCAACGGGCCGCCGTCTTAATGCAAAGTGCCGAGCGATTTAGAGACGCTATGCATCTTGCCACAAATCGCTGGCCTAATAGTTGTGAGCACAACCTATCATGGTGCGCACAAAACCGGATTGCGTGGTTAGGTCAAGCGGGTTGTTTCGTCGGGGTTCAATCCCCCGAGGCATGCACAAGGCTTGCTTGGCACACATTGACACCCACAGAACATGATCAAGCAAACGCGACAGCAAATGTGGTGTTGCATGAATGGATAAATATAATAACGGGGAGGGAAGATGCCCAAGAAGCCTTTAGGTTTTAATGTTCTTGAAGCTGCGCGCGAGCGCATAGCTTGGACATTCGATAATTTTGAGCGGATTTGTGTGTCATTTAGTGCTGGCAAAGACAGCACTGTAATGCTTCACCTTGTGATGGATGAGGCAATCCGCCGCAATCGAATTGTCGGGGTTCTTTTAATTGACCTAGAAGGCCAGTACAAACTCACGATTGAGCACGCGCTAAATTGCTATAAGCAATATGCAGAGCACATTGAGCCTTATTGGGTCTGCCTTCCAATCCATTTGCGAAATGCGGTCAGTGTGTTCCAAACTCATTGGGTTTGCTGGGAGCCAGAAAAAGACGATGTTTGGATTAGGCGGCCACCAGATATTGCTATTCAAGATCCGATGTTTTTGCCCTTTTTTAGAGAAGGCATGGAATTCGAGGAGTTTGTGCCTGAGTTCGGCGAGTGGTTTTCCCAAGGAAAGCCAACGGCTTGTTTTGTCGGCATTCGAACAGATGAAAGTTTAAATCGCTACCGTACAATTCAGTCAGAAAAAAAGACGCGCTTTGATAACAAACAGTACACAACCCTGGTTCGCGAAAATGTCTATAATGTTTACCCCATATATGACTGGCGAACAGAAGACCTCTGGACGTGGCACGCTCGTAATCCCAATCAGCCTCACAACCGATTGTATGACATGATGCACAAAGCGGGGTTGTCAATTCATCAAATGCGGATTTGTCAACCCTACGGCGACGATCAACGGCGCGGGTTATGGCTGTTTCATTTGATTGAGCCCGAAACCTGGGCTCGCGTTGTGGCTCGCGTTGCTGGAGCCAATAGCGGGGCCCTGTATGTTCAAGAGTGGGGCAACATTAATGGTTATAGAAAAATAACCAAGCCGGATGGTCATACATGGAAATCGTTTGCTCGACTGTTAGTCGAAACCATGCCCCCGAAAACACAAGAGCATTATTCGAATAAAATTCTGATTTTTGAGCGGTGGTGGAAGGAGCGCGGCTATGAAGATGGCGTTCCCGATGCTGCTGATTATCATATGGAAGCGGCTCGGCGGGCTCCATCGTGGCGCCGCGTTTGTAAATCCCTTTTGCGGAATGATTATTGGTGCAAGGGCATCGGGTTTTCTCAACATAAAAGCGGCGCCTACGAACAGTATTTAGATTTAATGCGTCGTCGCAAGGATAAATGGGACGATATGGGCAGTTTGTTTGACTGCATCGAGCCGCCAGCTAAGGCTAAGCAAGACGTGCTGCTATGAAACGCGCCAGTCCCGAGGCTGACCTGCAAAAAACCATCGTTGAATATCTTCGCGTTGCTATGCCTCCTCCGCCGTCCGGCCCATGGTGGACCGCCATAGCCAGCCAGCCCAATGCGTCGGCGAGGCAGGGCAAGCGACGGAAGGACCTCGGCGAGAAGCCCGGTGTTCCTGACCTGTGTTTCATTTTTGATGGCGCGGTTTTCTGGATCGAACTGAAAAGCATTTCTGGCCGGCTAATGGTAACGCAACGCGCGCAGCACGATTTAATTCAGTGGGCCGGCGGGCATGTCCATGTCGCCCGCAGCCTTGAGGATGTCATCGGCATCCTGCGCGCCCACAACGTACCTCTCCGCGCGGAGGCGGCATGAGCGCCCGCCCCAGAGCCCTGGATCTGTTTTGCGGCGCGGGCGGTGCGGCAATGGGCCTTTATCGCGCGGGCTTCGACGTGACCGGGATCGATAGCCGCCCGCAGCCGAGCTATCCTTTTGAATTCATCCGGGCTGATGCCCTTGCCCCGCCCGTGCGGCCGTCCGATTACGACCTGATATGGGCCAGCCCGCCCTGCCAGGCCTACTCGGCAACCCGGAAAATCACCGGGAAGGAATATCCCGATCTCGTGCCGGGCACCCGCGCCCTGCTGGAACGCGGCGGCCGGCCCTGGGTTATCGAGAACGTGCCTGGCGCCCCGCTTCGTCATCCGTTCCGGCTGTGCGGCACGATGTTCGGGCTGGGTGTTATACGGCACCGTATTTTCGAGGCCACCTTCCTGGTTCTCGCGCCCGGATGCGGCAGACACGGGCCCACGAATTCTCACCGTGGATACAGTACCGGGGCCGAATTCGTCTGCGTGGCCGGGAACAACTACCGGCGTGGCGAGGGCGCGCGGGCCATGGGCATCGACTGGATGCGAACCCGCACCGAACTGAGCCAGTCCGTTCCCCCTGCATACAGCGAATTCATCGCCCGGGCCTTTCTCGCCCACAACGTACCGCTACGCGCGGAGGAGGCATGATGGCCGGCGTAACCCTATGGACAGATGAGGCCACCATCCACGCTCTCAATCTGCGCGTGGAAGGCAAGACCTGCCGGCAGATTGCCGCGCTGCTCACCGACCGATTCGGCATGGGCATGGTCACGAAAAATTCCGTGATCGGCCGGTTGTACCGCGTTGGCTGGGTATCCCGCGCCACCGCCAGGCAATATCAAATTGACCGGCGCGCGGCCGAGCTTGAAAACGTTCGCATCGATCAGGAGCGGCTACGGCTATCCCGGCCGGACAAATCCGAGCGCGCCTGTCGTCATGGAACCTGCCGGTACGCACGACATACGGGCTCGGATTATTGCGCGGCCCATCACAGCGAGTTTATCGTTCATCGGGAGAGGGTCGAGGCATGAGGCGCTTGCATCTCACCGAGGACGGGCCATAATGGCGCAAGCGTTGGGCTTGATCTCCCAGCGTGGCACCGGTCGGGTTAGCGAGGTCCCTATCCCTCGCCGCCCGCCGGGCCGGTTTAGATAGGGTTTGCCAATGATCCACAATTTTCATGTCGGACAGAAAGACGAAGCCAAGGCATTGGTGGAACGCTTTCATTTGAGTGTGGGCGGCAGCACGGAAGGACGTGCGGGTTATTCCCTCGTCAGCAGTGAGGCGTGCAAGCCAAAACGAGTGTCAGTGTGGTCCCGCAGAATGACCCGCACCGTGGCACCTATAAGTGGCAGGCGGCTTAGAGGACGTAAGGGTTTGGCGTCCTGTCCGTGGATAACTCTGGTACGACACAATGGCGAGAGCCGGTATCAAGCCCGGCCCGCCCACGCTCAAGCTTCTCATGGGGGCGGCGGGTTCGGCGCACCGAACAGACGGCGGCGCGTTCCGTTCCTCTCCGCGCCGGCTGTCCTGCTCAGACCGGTATCCAATCCGGTCCGCCCCCACCACGGGCCTTCGAAAACGTCGCATGGCACGACATTAAACGACATGGGCGTTTCTCGCGCCTTGTGGAGAGTGTGATGGAATGCTGGAGATGCAACGGCACTGGATTGATTCCTGTTGCCCGCGACCTAATGGCTCGTCCTGCGAAGGAACAGCGCGAATACGAACAGCATTGCGAAGACCTCGGGCAACTTCCGTGCCCCGAATGCTCTCAGCCCGCACGCGGGCACACAGATATGCAGCCCGATGAAGCGGTGAAATAGATGGCATGGGCAGACGAAGAACTCAGAGCGGCTGAAATTATCCACGGACCGGAGCGCGGCAAGTCCGATACCTACCGCCTCCGGGCCGAAGGCAAGTGGCTTGATGTGCCGGGGTGGATGGTCGGCGATGAGAAGATGGCGTTGCTTCGCTTAAAGGCGGCGCGCATTATCCGGGAACGGCTTACGGGCCAAGACGGTAGCTCCGACCGAAAGCGGAGTTTCAATGGCTGATTTTCCAGCATTGCCATTATGGACCGACGCATATTTGTCGGATCTACACCCGCGTCTGACGCTCGAGCAACACGGGTGCATGATCCTGTTAATGCAATTTGCTTGGCGAACGCCGTCCTGCTCATTGCCGGATGATGACGGGCTGATGGCAAGGATGCTCGGCATTACCGAACACCGCTGGAAACAAAAATTAAAGCCCGTTATCGGCTCCTTATGGACGGTGGCAAATGGCCAGTGGACAAACAAACGCCTCACAAAAGAACGCAAATATGTTGAGCAAAACGTCGAGCAAAGGCGCGCAGCCGGACGAGCTAGCGCGTTGAAAAGAAAAGAAACCGTTCCAACGGCCGTTCAACTACCCACACCCACACCCACAGAAGAAGAAGACTCTGTCTCTAACGAGACAGAGGGCGCGCGCGAGATCCAACCAAAGGTGAAAAATGGTGTACGAGGAATCCGGTTGCCACTCGATTGGCAGCCTTCTGCCGACGATCGACGTTTTGCCGCCGGGCTCGGGCTCGCCCCCGACAAAACCGGAGACATCTTCCGCGATTATTGGCTTGCCCAGCCCGGAACCAGGGGCACCAAGCTCGACTGGCCCGCAACCTGGCGCAATTGGTGCCGTCGTGAAGCTGACAGCAACCCTCGACCCAACGGCGGAGGGCATTACCAACCTAGACCGGGCGGTGTATCGAGCTTCGCAATTGCTACTCGGCTCGCGAATGAAGGTTGAGCGAAGAAGCCGCCCTGACTTCTCGGGTGACGATTACACCATCAAGCTCTCGTTGAGCGCTGATCCGATGGTTCTGGCCGAGGCCTTGTCGATCGTTGATGTGGCCTGCCAGCCTCTTGATAACCAGCAGATCCATATGGCGCTTGAAAACCTCTACCATCTCGTCGCTCACCGCAATCCGTCAGGAGACGACCTGGAAGCCCAGCGCCGGGCCTATGCCCATCAATTGAAGGAATGGCCGGCCGACGTGGCGATGTACGTCCTGTCCACTCAGGCCCGAGATGGCCAGTGGTGGCCATCCTGGTTTGAACTGGAGCGGCGCCTTGAAAATGAATCTGCCCGCCGAATGGTTTTGCGCCGGGCACTGAAGCGGAGGGTGGGGTGATGGCCGATATCATCGAAGGCAATTTCATCACAAAACTGGATATCCCGGTGGAGCGAGTATTGCGCCAGGCACAAGAGGCCAACCTGGCGAGTGTCGTTGTTCTTGGATACGACGCTGATGGCGAGGAATATTTCAAGTCATCGATATCTGATGGGGGCACCGTCGTGTGGCTTATGCGCCGTGCGGAGAAGCATCTGCTGGAAATTGGTGACTGAACTGAAACGAAGGGACAGCTAATGGTAGACCTGCTGGCGGCAACCGAACAGCGCACCGACATAAGCCGGTTTAATGACTGGCTACAAAAGGCACAGGTGGGCGACAGATACGAATATCACCGTGGCTTACTGTCGGCTGACCGACCGCCTCCGTTTGCTCGGAATGTGACACCGCGCCAACGGGCTGTTGGTGACATTGCCGATCATGTCCTGCGGTTCGAGGGTCGCGGCATCGTCTACCTCGTCCAGCAGCGGCACATGGCGTTCGACTCGTCATATCTGGCCGTGAAGGCGCCGCGGTGAACCCGCCGAACAGGCGGAATATCCCGAGAGTACCACAGCCTGAAAAGGCTTAGCCAAGCCGAATAGGCTTCCAATGCCCGGATAGGGCATCCCCCCATTAACGTGCGGAGCGCCACTGCGGCTGCTCCGCCTGGACGGAGAATCCTTATGTCAGCCCGAATCTATGGCCTCGATGATCTGCGGGAACGGGGCATCCCTTACTCGGACGTGCACCTCGGTCGCCTGGAGCACGCCGGGAAGTTTCCCAAACGAATAAAGCTCAATCCCGGCTCGGGCAAGCAGGGCCGAAAGGGCTGGAACGCGGACGAGATCGACCAGCACATCGCCGACCTGCTCGGCAAAGTTGAAAAGACGGTCGCTTACAAACTTGTGAATGCTGTGTGATGGGCCTCACCTTGGCAAGACGCCGCGTAAACCGGCATGAGAGGGCGCCCGGCCCTACACCGGAGACGGCGGCCAAGATGGCACAACAGCGTGACAGCGACGGTGTGGTGGACCCCTTGGAGCGGCTGTTGCGCAATGCCTGGGCAGGTCTGTCGCCCGACATAGACACGATGAACCGCAGCATGGCTCAGGACGCGGCGGAGGAAATCGCGGCCGTCTATCTCGCCGTGGTTCGGGATCAACTGGCCAACAACATGAAATTGTCTCGCCAGGACGCGGGGCGATATGAAATGCCCGATCCGCTGGCTCGCGCCCACGCCAGGAAATACTTGCCATGGCAGAAGAAGAACGGAGCGGCCCTGGTATCGGCCGTTATTCGATTGGTGGTGTTGCGCGAGGATGTCGCCCGCCAGGCGCGTCCGTTGGTTGCTGCTGCGCTACTGGGCTATGCGAGGATGCGGTGAAACTGAGGCTTGACACCCACAACAACTTGTGGGCTATTGACCAGTGGGCACCACAAATGCGCCCGCCAGACACCCGCCCGGCATCGTCGCGGCGGGTTTTTCGTGTCCGGAGGTGTGATGCGGACCTACATCGTCTCCGGTTTCGCGCGGTGCGGTTGTCCGGGATGGTGATGTAGATGGACATGCTTGGGGTTTACTCGGCGATGCGCCGGGACATTTTGGCTATTCGGTCTCAAGCAGATCGGATTTCGGCCAGGATCGCGGCGAACACCGTAACCGCTTCGGATTTACACGATGGACTTCGCACCAACGGGTTTGAAGTGTGGTTCACGCGGTTGTCCGTGCTCTGGGATGCGTCTGATGCCTCGGTTGACCTGACCACGCAAGACTACACGTTCCCGTCGGCCAAGCTCACGCAATGGGGTGTCGATCCTGTTGCATTGACGGCGGGGTTGACCGAACGGAGCCGAGCCAAACTGATCGGGTTTTGGCGAGCGGACAAATTGGACGCTGGTTATTCTCCCGCTGCCGATCTGGCCGCCTTGCGCACCTCAATGGCCGCTGCCCGCAATTTTGTCGCGACGAATTACCCGATTGGCGCTGGCGGGCTCGACGAAGGTATCGCCATTGATGCAGACGGCGAGAGGATAACCAAGGTGTTCTCGGCCGGCGAGATGACTGCTCTCGGCCCGCTGCTGGACGATACGTCGGCGAAGTGCGCGCCGTTACTGGCCTAGATCATGGCGGCGGCGGTCCAAGCTTCGACCCAGGCGGCGAACGCATCCGAGAACCTATCTATAAACATCAACAAGCCGACCGGGACAGTTGATGGCGATCTACTTGTTGCTGTTATTTCGTTGGCTTCTGGTGACTACGGCCCTGGTTGGGATAAAGCCGATTGGCCTGCCACGACGGATGATGCGGACGCCGGATCGTATGCGTTTACGCTTTTGAACGAACAGATTTACGGATCAAGCACCCTCTCGGGTGAAGTTGCATACCGCAACGCCGGGGCGTCGGAGCCGTCAACCGGGTATCGGGTACACGCGACGGCCTCTTCCGGCGGCGATGAAAATGCCATCGTGATGTTAAGGATCGACGGGCACACCGGCAATCCGACCACGACCGGAGCAAATGGTTCGAGTACCGCACCAGATCCGCCTAACCACACTGGTTCTACCGGCCTGTGGTTGGTTGGGATTTCGGTGGATTCCGGCAGGACGGTCACTACCGAACCGACCAGCTACACGGTGCTGCAAGAGGCGGTTGCGACCTCCCAGGTAACGACCTGGATTGGAGACCACGACACCGCAAGTCAGGCCTCGCCGCAGAACCCTGGAACTGCGACGATAACCAGCACGCCGTGGTGCGCTTGGACGATCAATGTCGCTGATGGTGCTGCTGCCGGTTTGAGCATCCCGGTCGCCATGCAGGCCTACCGCCAGCGTCATCAATCGGTGGTCTAAATGCCCTTTTTAAGACAAAGCACATCACAAGTAGTCCGGTTCGGGCCGTGTCTGGACATCGATGATGGCGTGACAGAGGAAACCGCGCTCACTCTGGCTCAGGCCGATATGCGGCTTTCCAAGGATGGTGGGGCATTTGCCCAGAAAGGCACGGCGGGCAATGCGACGCATGATAGCGACGGATGGTATTCGACGACCTTGAGCACGACCGACACCAACACGGTCGGCGAGTTGATCATGAACGTACATCAGCCTGCTAACATGCTCCCGGTGTGGCTGCGCTGGTGGGTGATCGAGGAGGCAATATATGACCTGTTGTATGGCGCGGCAGCGACGGGCTTAGTCACCCTGGCCGCCGCGACACATACCGGCGCGGTGATCCCGACCGTGACAACGCTTACGGGCCACACTGCGCAGACTGGGGATAGCTACGCGCGGATCGGCGCCGCTGGTGCCAGCCTGACCGCGATCAACCTACCCAATCAGACGATGGATATTACCGGCGACATCACCGGCAATGTGTCCGGCTCGGTCGGCTCTGTCACCGGCAACGTGGGCGGCACCGTCAACGGCCTGACCGCAACGGCGCTGGCGGATTTTTTCGACACCGACTCCGGGGCGACTTATGCCGGGGCCGCCGCAGGCTCGGTGGTCAAGGAAATGGCGGACAACGCGGGCGGTGCGGCACTGACAGAAGCCGGCATAGCCGATGCGGTGTGGGACGAGCTGCAATCCGGTCATGTCGCCGCCGGCTCGTTTGGGGAAGTCGCGACCGAGGTAGCCTCGATCCTGGTCGATACGGGCACGACACTGCCCGCCTCGATTGCGGTCATAGATACCAATGTGGACCAGATCGAAGCGGCGGTAATAACGAACGCGGCGGGCGTGGATGTCGCGGCTGACATTATCGCGCTCAAGGCGGAAACGGTCCTGATCGTTGCCGACACGAACGAGCTACAGACCGATGATATTCCGGGTGCGATAGCGGCTCTCAACGATCCTACCGCCGCAGCCATTGCCGACGCTGTCTGGGACGAAGACGCAACGGCGCACCAGGCCGGGGGCACGTTCGGCCAAGCCATCGGCGACCCCGGCGCGAACACCGAAACGATGTACGACGCGGTCGTTACCGATGCCGCCGGCACGAATGTCGCGGCTGACGTTGTCGCCGTGAAGGCTGAGACCGCTCTGATCCTGACGGACACCGGCACTACGCTTGAGACCCATCTGACCGATATCAAGGGCGGCACGTTCTCCGGCGCCACGGACAGCCTGGAGGCGGTACGAGACCGCGGCGATGCGGCCTGGACCACGGGCGCCGGCTCGGGCCTTACGCCCCTAGCAAGCGGCACGGCACAAGGCGGCACGGCATCTACGATCCAGCTTGCCTCCGGCGAGACATTCGCCAATGACGAACTGAACGGCAACGTCGCCAAGATCCACACTGGGACCGGCGCCGGACAAGCCAGGGTCATCACCGATTACGCCGGCGCCACCGACACCGCCACGGTTTCGCCGAACTGGATCACCACTCCTGACGCCACCAGTCAATATGAGGTGGTCGAGGGCTCCGCCAACATTACGGTGGTGTCGAACGTGGCCGAGGATCTGCCCACGGCGACGGCACTAGCCACCGTGGATGGCAATGTCGATCTGATCCTGGTCGATACCGGCACGACCTTGCAGGGCGAGCTTGACGCCATTCAGGCCGCCGTCATCACCAACGCTGCTGGGGCCGATATTGCCGCCGACATTATTGCGGTCAAGGCGGAGACGGCCTTGATTGTGGCCGACACCAATGAATTGCAAGGCGACTGGGTCAATGGCGGGCGGCTGGACTTGTTGCTCGACGCCATCCCAACGACGGCGATGCGTGGGACTGATAACGCGGCAACGGCGACGGCGCTGGCTACCGTGGACGCCAATGTCGATCTGATCCTGGTAGATACCGGGACAACCCTACAGGCCGAGCTTGATGCTATTCAGGCGGCTGTCATCACTAATGCGGCTGGAGTCGATGTCGCGGCTGACATTATCGCACTCAAGGCGGAAACGGCCTTGATTGTGGCGGATACCAATGAGCTTCAGACCGACAACGTGCCGGGCCTGATCGCCGCTCTCAACGACCCGACCGCTGCCGCCATAGCGGATGCCGTGCTCGACGAGGCCCTGTCCGGCCACGTCACGGCGGGCACCTTGGGCAAGGCGGTGGCCGATGTCGAAGTCGATACCAACGAGCTACAGGGTGACTGGGTCAACGGCGGCCGGCTCGATCTGATCCTTGACAGCCGCATGGCCGAGGCCTCGATCAACACCACGGCCGGCGCGGTCGATAGCGTCACCCTGGTCGCGACGACGACCACGAATACTGACATGCGTGGCACCGACAGCGCGGCCCTGGCCAGTGTGTCCACCGAGGCCAGACTTGCTGAGCTCGACGCGGCCAACCTGCCGGCTGATGTAGACAATATCCTCACAGATACGGGCACGACACTGCCCGCCTCGATAGCCGCCCTGAACGACATTGCGGGTGCCGATGTCCTGACCCAGGTAAACGCGGCGCTGGACACGGCTATAGCCGAGCTTGGTGTGGCCGCTCCAGCCTCGACACCGACGATCCGCACGGCATTGATGCTGATGTATATGGCGATGCGAAACCGGCTGAACGTGCAGACCAGCGGCACCGATGCGCTGGAGATATACAACAACGCCGGCACCTTGATCGCCAAGAAGCTGCTGACCGATGACGGCTCGGATTACTCCGAGGCTAAAATGACGAGCGGCTGATGGATTCGAAAGAGAAGCGTCAGAACGTCATCGGTGTGGGCCGGCCCTGGATGCGCAATCACTTCCCGGTCGCCGTGCCCGATACCGAGTGGCGTGCCGCGTCGGGCCTGTCGTATGGCGCGAACGGGCTTACGGGGTCGCCGGTGGCGAAACAAGATGTCGCGAGCTTTGTCCAAATGTCCCGCCGCCGCCGGCTCTGACATAAAAGGAACTGATATGGCAACCAACACCGCCGCGATAGTGAGCCGTCGCCGGCCGCTGAGCGTAACCGATCTAGCGCTCCTCATCGCGCATCCAAAGGAAGTAAAGCTGATTGCGGAGGGCATCGGCTTGCGTCTCGACGAAGCGCTGGCAGCTGAGGCCAAGATGCGAGGCGAGTTGACCCGGGACCGTGTCAAGCTTGACGCGGAGCGAAAGGCGTTCGAGAAAAGCATGGCGCCGCGCGAGGCGGAAGCCCGGCTGAGCGCGGAGACAGCGGAGGCGAGGTCGCTGCGCGCCGTGGCGCAACAGGCCAGCGCGACACAAGCCCTGGCGGCCTTGGCGTCGGCCGAAGCGGAATCCGTCGAGCGCATTCGGCAGGATAAGGGCGAGTCCGACACCCGCAATCGCGGCCTTGATGCAATCGCCAAGCGCTTGGATAAGGAAGAGGCCGCGATCGAGGCGCGCGAACAGGCTGTAACCGAACGCGAGCGTCGAATGCACGAAGCCCAGCGCGCGCTCGCGCCTATCATGGAGGGCTGAAGCCATGCCCGTATTCACAGCGAGCTTTGCCGGCGTTGCCGCCGCCGCCGCTCAAGACCTGTTCGAAATCACGGCACCGACCAATTACAAGGTAGCCATCCGCCGAATCGTTCTCGGTCAATACACGGATTTTGGGGATGCCGCCGCCGAGTTGCTGTCCCTGCTGATCGTGCGGGGCCATACCACGGCCGGATCGGGTGGCACTGCGGCGACACCGGCCAATCTGGACAGCCAGGGACCGAAGGCATACGCCACGGTCGCGGTCAACAATACGACAATCGCTTCGGCTGGCACCGGGGTTAATGTCTGGGCCGATGCCTGGAACGTCGCGGCCGGTTACGTCTACCCCGCGGCCTTCCCGCCCGTCACCCTTCAGCAACCGCAAAAGGCACGCTTGATCATCATGCACCCCGGCGAAATATTGGCAGTACGTCAATCACTCCCGGTGGACTCGCTGACGATGAATGGCACCATTGAGTGGGAGGAGCTTCCCAAATGACGAGGGCGCTACACCGTCTTGAGCCGACCGAACATATGGTGGGGACGGATCGGACCATTGTCATCTCGCTTTATGACACCGCCGGAGCGGATCTGTCGGTGGCCGGCGCAACGGCATCATGGACGCTCTACCGCGCCCGCCCGCGCAATCGAACCCGCCCAACCAAGGGCACGGCGGTTCTGACCAAGACATCGGCGGCCAGTCAGATCACCCTAGCAACCGGCTCCGCCACGGTAGCTGTAGCCGATACCGACCTGTCGCAGAAATCCGGTGATTACTGGCAGACCATCCTGATCACGGATTCGGGTGGCGATGTGTTGAATCAAGGCGCCGGGCCGGTGCTGCTGCGCGCGGGGCTATCATAAGATGCAAACAGGTGTCGGAAATCGCCAGGCCAATATCGATGGCCCAACGGTATCTTTGCGCGATCCGGTAAATCCCGATTATGTGGGGTTGAATTAATGCCGGCTGGCAGGCCAAGCGGGTACGATCCGAGCATATGCAAGGGTGTAGTAGAACTCGGCCGCGAAGGCATGGGTAAGGCGGAGATCGCATATGAGTTGGATATTTCACGCCCAACGTTAGACGACTGGATGGCCAAACACGAGGAATTCCATTACGCCGTTACGCGTGCACTGGGCTTGAGCGCCGGCTGGTGGGCCAAACAAGGCCGTCTCGGCATTCACTCCCGCGAGTTCAACTCCAATGCTTACAGCCTCCAAGTTCGCAACAGGTTCCCGGGCGAATGGCGTGACAAGCAGGTTCAACAACACACTGGCAACATCACCGTGATGACCGGCGTACCCCCGCGCGATGGCGAGCCAGACAGAGATTAGGACCGGTTACTGGCCGCGTCCTCTGCAAGCCGAGATCCATCGCAAGTTAAAGCGATTCAATGTCCTGGTGTGCCATCGCCGGTTCGGCAAGACGGTGATGTGCATCGCTGACCTGGTTGATCAGTGCCTGCGCTGCGAAAAGGAACGCCCGCGCTTCGCTTACATCGCGCCGCTGTACCGACAGGCCAAACAGGCTGCATGGGATTACCTCAAGGCATACACCGAGAGCATCCCTGACGCGGTGGCCTACGAAAGTGAGCTGCGCGTCGACATGCCCAACGGCGGCCGGCTTCAGTTGTTCGGGGCCGACACGCCGGATGCGTTGCGCGGCATCTATCTCGACGGCGTGGTGCTCGACGAATACGCCCAGATGAGCCCTAGGATGTGGGCCGAGGTGGTTCGTCCCGCCCTGGCGGATCGCGAGGGCATGGCGATCTTCATTGGCACGCCAAGGGGCCGTAATGCCTTCTGTGAGTTGTACGAGGATGCCGAGTCCGGCAAGGCCGGTCCCGACTGGTTCGGTGCGCTGTTCAAGGCCAGCGAGACAATGATCCTGCCACAGGCCGAGCTCGAAGCGGCCGAGCGTGACATGGGCGATGACGAGTACGCCCAAGAGTTCGAATGCAGCTTCGAGGCCGCGATCAAGGGCGCTTACTACGGCGCGCTGATGTCGAAGGCCACCGCGGAAGGCCGCATAGGCGTCGTGCCTTACGAGACTGGATTGCCCGTCGAAACGTGGTGGGATCTGGGCATCGGCGACTCGACGGCGATTTGGTTTGCCCAGCGGACGGGCCGGGAAGTTCGGCTGATCGACTACTACGAAGCGTCGGGCGAGGGGCTGGCCCATTACGCCAAGGTCTTGCAGGACAAGGGCTATGTGTATGGCCGTCACATCGCGCCGCACGACATCACGGTTCGCGAGCTCGGCAGCGGGCAGAGCCGCAAGGACACCGCCGAGAAACTGGGCATCAGGTTCGAGGTGGTCTCGCTATCCGGTGTTGACGATGGCATTCAGGCGGTTCGCGATCTTCTCCCGCGCTGTTGGTTTGATAGGAGCAAATGTGCCCCAGGCATCGAATGTCTTCGCCAGTACCGCAAGGAATGGAACGAGCGATTGAATAATTTCCTCGACAAGCCGCGCCACGACTGGGCGAGCCATGGCGCGGATGCGTTCCGCTATGGCGCCACGGCACGGGATCGGGTGAAGGTTGATCTGGCGAATATCGATCCGCGCATCCGTCGTGGCAGTGGCAAGCCACTGGCCTGGCAAAGCATCTGACATGCCTGAATCCATTGCCAACCGCCCCCTACCGGACGAACCGATCGGCGGGGAGAACAAGGATGTTCTGGCCACGGCGAAGGAGCGTTACGACAAGGCGATCAAGGCCGATCAGGAAAACCGCAAATGGGCTTTGGAGGATCTGAATTTCGCCTCGGGCGAACAATGGGACCAGACGGCACGGGATGAGCGGCTTGAAGACGGCCGGCCGATGTTCACCATCAATCGGATGCCGCAGTTCGTCCGGCAGGTCACGGGCGACATCCGGCAGTCCCGCCCGGCGATCAAGGTTCGCCCGGCCGATGATGTCTCCGATCAGGCTATCGCCGATGTCTTCTCCGGGCTGATCCGGCATATCGAGGCGGCTTCGGATGCGCCCACGGCCTATCAGACGGCGGCTGAATCCTCGGCGGGTTGTGGGATAGGGCACTTCCGGGTGCTGACCGAGTATTCCGATGACGACACATTCGAGCAGAACATCCGAATTTCGGAGATCATCGATCCGTTCGCGGTGACCTGGGACCCGTCGTCACGCAAGAAGACCCGCGAGGATGCGCGGTACTGCTTTGTCGAGGAAAGCCTGGACATCGAGACGTTCAAGGCGCGGTACGCAGATGCGTCAACGACAGGCTGGGACTTGGCGACCGACCAGTCCGTCGTTGGGTCGTGGGTTACTCGCGACGAAGTGAGGATCGCCGAATACTGGACCAAGGAGAAGACCAAGGCGACGTTGGCGCTGCTGGAGGATGGCCGCACGCTGGATGTGACCGGCCTGCCCCAGTTCGATGGCCGTTATTTCAACGCCGACGGCTCGCCCTTGCCGGTACAGCGCGTCCGCGAGGTGATGATCGATCGGATCGAATGGCGGCTGATCACCGGTATGGAAGTGCTGGAAGGCCCGCACGCATGGCCGGGCAAGTACATTCCGATTATCCCGGTGCTGGGCGAGGAAATCCACGTCGGGCCGAAGACCATCCGCGCCGGCGTCATTCGGTACGCGAAGGATGCCCAGCGGCTCTACAACCATTGGCGCACGGCCCAGACCGAGCAGATAGCGCTTCAGCCCAAGGCGCCGTTCCTGGTTACGGCCGTGAATATCCAGGGCTACGAGTCGATCTGGAAAGACGCCAACCGCCGCAACCTGCCCTATCTGCCGTGGGTGCCGGACCTTGACAATGCCGGAGCGCCCCCACAGCGCAACGTGCCGCAGATGGGTTCGCCCGGCATGGCCGAAGAGGTCATGCTCGCGGCCGAGGACATGAAGGCCACCACGGGCATATTCGATGCCGGGCTGGGCGCGAAGTCCAACGAGACATCGGGCAGGGCGATCTTCGCGCGCCAGCAGGAATCGGACATCTCGACATCGGGTTACATGGAAGGACTGGCCCGCGCGATCCGGCAGGCCGGGCGCATCCTGATCGATCTGATCCCGCGCATTTACGACACGCCGCGGGTGGTGCGGATCTTGAACGAGGACGAGACCACCGACTTCGTGCCGCTCAATCAGGCGTTCCAGGACAGGAAGACCGGCAAGGCTCTCAAGCACGATGTTTCTGTTGGTAAGTACGACGTGGCGGTAACGACCGGGCCGAGCTTCACCACCAAGCGCATGGAAGCCGCCGGCACGATGATGGAGTTCATCCGTGTCGCGCCGCAGATCGCGCCGCTGATCATCGACCTGGTGGCTCGCAACCAAGATTGGCCAGGTGCCGATGAGATCGCCAAGCGCCTGCGCAAGACATTGCCGCCCGGACTGGTTGAGCCCGAGGAAGGCGAGGAACCACCTCCACCTCCGCCGCCTGATCCCGCCGCGCAGATGACGGCCATGAAAACGGCCGCTGATGTGGAGAAGACCCAGGCCGAGACCGAGAAGATCGAGGCCGAAATCGAGCAGGTCGAGGCGGAAACGTCCAAGACCGAGGTTGAGATTGTCGCAATCGCTCGCGGCGACCAGGCCAACTAACCCTAAATCGGTCCAAGGTGGACCGATTAATAGCCCCTTTGGTCGGCAGCCCAGCGTTGGACCGCCGAGATCCTCCCCACCCTGAAAAGGACAGAACATGCCCGACGAGCCGACCGAAGAGATTTGGTTCGACCCGATTCATGTGGAGCAATCCGCGCCATTGATCGACGACCCGGCCGAGACCTCGGACCCGGTCGAGGAAGTGCCCGCTGTAGAAGCGGAGCCGGTCGTGGAGCCGGTCGTGGAGCCGCCCGAACCCGTGGCTGAGACGGCCGAAGAGGCAAAGCCACCGAACCGCCGCGCACGCCGCGCGGCCGATCCCGAGGTGCAGGCCCGCGCGATGCGGGCGCTGGAGGCCGAGCAGGCTCGACAGGCCGGGGAACTGGTCAAATTGCAGCCGGTGGAAGCCGATCCATTACTGGTCACGCCGAACATCGATGACTATCATGACCCCGAGGAATGGGCAAAGGCCTACGCCGCGCATACCGAACAGGCTGTAACACGGCGCTTTGAGCAGGCCGAGCAGGCGAGAGCGCAACAGGCTGAACATATCCGGCAGCGCACTGTCATTGAGGCATTCCGCGAGCGCGAAGAGGGCGCGCGTGACCGTCGTGGCGATTATGACGCGGTGGTCTATGCCGAGGGCGTGAACATTTCGCCGGAGCTGGCCGAGCAGATAGCAATATCCGATGTCGGCCCGGAGATCGCTTATCGCGTTGCTCAAGATGCCGACCTTATGGCGCGACTGGCAGAGATGCCGGAGGTCGCCGTCGCCCGAGAAATCGGCAAGCTCGAAGCCACCATCGCCGCAGAGGCGACACCGGCCCCAGCGAATAGCGGGCCGACAGACAAAGACGACCCCGGCGCGGACAGCGTGGCGGTCGTCGCAGAACCCGCGCCCGCAAGGCGCCCCGTAACCAATGCGCCACCGCCGATCACGCCCGTTGGAGGCGGCTCGGCCCCTGCCCGTAATCCCGAAAACATGGATTACGACGAATTCAAGCAGTGGCGCGCAAATGGAGGCGGCCGATGAAGGCCGTTAGCACATGACCCAATCACTTCTCACGCCGACGGTCATCGCCAAGGAAGCGTTGATGCAGTTGGAAAACAACATGGTGATGGCCGCACTGGTCCACCGTGACTACAAGAAAGAGTTCGTCAAGATCGGCGACAGCGTTACCATTCGCAAACCGGTCAAGTTCTCCGTCACGGATGGCGCGACGCGGACCAATCAGGATGTCGAGGAAGGCTCGACCTCCATCACCATCAACCAGCGCAAGCATGTATCGTGGGGCTTCTCGACCAACGATCTGACGTTGTCGATCCAGGAATACAGCGAGCGCTACATCACCCCGGCGATGATTTCCCTGGCCAACAACGTCGATGCGGCCCTGTGCGGGCTGTATTCGTCGGTGCCGACCTGGGTGGGCACGCCGGGCCAGACGATCAACTCGTTCGCCGACTTCTCCGTCGGTGCGCAGCGTCTGGATGAGATGGCGGTGCCGAAGAGCGGCCGTAACGCCGTTCTTTCCCCGGCCGATTACTGGGGCATGGTCGGCAATCTGACGGGCCTGGCGATCGATGCCAATTCCACGTCGGACAAGGCGTTGAAGCAAGGCCTGATCACCCATAACATCGCCGGCATCAACATGGCGATGGATCAGAACGTGAAGCGCCATACCGTTGGCGTCGGGACCGGCACGCCGCTGACCGATGGCGGCTCACAGGAGGTCACATACAACGCCTCCCTGACATCGTTCCAACAGACCCTCGTAACGGACGGCTGGACAACGGCGGTAACGCTCGCCGCCGGCGACGTGATCACCATCGATACGGTGTTCGCGGTCAACCCGGTGTCCAAGGAGACGTTGGACTTTCTCCAGCCGTTCACCCTGGTCTCCGCCGTGACGGCGAATGCCACCACTACCGCGGACACCACCTTGACGATCACGCCTCCGATCATCGTTGCGGGGCCGTATCAGACGGTGTCCACCTCGCCCGCCGATGGTGCGACGATCAACTATATCGGCACGGCATCGACGGCCTATCCCCAGAACCTCGTGTTCCACAAGAATGCGTTCGCTCTGGTGACGGTGCCGTTGGAAATGCCGGATTCAGCGGGCTGGAAGGCCCGGGAGTCCCGTAACGGGCTCAGCGTCCGGTTGGTGAAGTTCTACGACGGCGATAACGACGTTGAGTACATCCGCGCGGACATCTTGTACGGGGTACAGACGATTTATCCCGAACTCGCCGCCCGCATCAGCGGTTCGGCATAAGGAGCCTGAGCAATGGCACTTACCACAGCTAACATTCGTGCCTTGGGTGGACACGACACGGCCGGCGGCCTTCGCTTCGGCCATACCGCCACGACCAAGGTGGCCTTCTTCGGGGCGACTCCGGTGGTTCAGCCGGCCAGTGTGTCACAGGGCGTGGTGACGGCGACCGCCGTGACGGCGGTCAATACAACCGCGACCATCACTACCGCGGCGCACGGCTTTGCCACCGGCACTCAAGGCGATGCCTTGGTGACCCGTGTCGCGCAGCTTCAGGTCGATTCCGCCGCCACGACCGTACTCGTGAACCAACTGCGCGCGGAGCTCGTCACTCTTGGTCTCATAAGCGGCGCCGCTTGATGCCCAACACTTTCTGCGCGAGGGGGGAGTCCAGTGGCTCCCCCCACGTTTTTCTGGCGGTCCCTTCCTACGGGCCGGTTCCGGTCGGGACCGTATATTCCCTATGGAATGGGCAAACCGCTTTGCGCGCGGCGGGGATCAGGGTGGATTTGCAGTTCATGGCTGGGCATTGCCACGTTGATGATGCCCGCAATGATCTGGTCCGGTCGTTTCTCGAAACCGACGCCGAGATGATGATCTTCATCGACGCCGACATCGGCTTTGATGCGTTGGATTTGGTTAAGCTCGTACAGCACAACCGCGACATCGTGGCCGGCGTGTACCCGCTCAAGCAGTCGCCCGAGGGGTTCCCCGTCCGCCTCATCGAGGGTGAAATATGGTCGGACGTTGATGGTCTGGTCGAGGTTGAGGGTGTCCCGACAGGGTTTCTGAAAATCAACCGCAAGGTGCTTGAGCTTCTGGATTCGGAGGCCGAGCAATTTAGCACCCGGAAGGATCTTCCCGGTGCCCGCAAAATGTCCGTAATTTTCGAGCGCGCGGTTATCCAGGGCAGCCGGTGGTCCGGGGATTACAATTTTTGTCGCAAGGCGCGCGCCTTGGGCTATCAAATATACGTCGATCCGTCGATGGAGTTCGCGCACTCTGGAGAAAATTTCTGGTCTGGATCGCTCGGTGCATATTGGCGTCGTGTCCATGGTGTCGCCGATCAGGCTTTCGCCGATGCGCTGGACGCGGTGCGTGCAGGCACCGAGGGGCCAAAGGACTATCTCGCCCTTGCCGAGAAATGGGGTAATTCTCCGTGGACGGCCGGCGACGGCCTGCTATCGGCCTGGATCGAGCTCGCCCGCGATACAACCGGCCCGATCCTTGAATGCGGCGCCGGATTATCGACGCTACTCGCGGCCGCCGCCAATCCAGAGGTGGAGGTGTGGGCGCTGGAGCATGACGCCGAATGGGCGGTGCGGGTCAAGGCAGCAGCGGAACAACACGGATTGTCGAATCTGACTGTTTTGACCACGCCGATCATGGACGGTTTTTACGCCATCCCCCCGGCCCCATCGTCTCATCATTCCGCGGCGATGCCACGGCAGTTCTCGCTGGTTCTCGTCGATGGCCCGCCGCGCGGCGAGGGGCAAAACGATCGTGGCGGATTGATCCGCGCCGGGCTTGATCTTGACGACGCAATCGTTGTCTGGGACGACCTGGATCAGGGCGTGATGAACGATATGGTGCGCGCGACCTGCGCCTATTACGGCGTGGAGCCGCATATCTTCAATCATCCGACGAAGAATTTTGCGATTGCCCGGTTTGGCGCTTTCCAGGCGGAGGCGGCGGAATGAAGCACGTCTATATCGCCAGTCCGGTTCATTCGGGCCAGGTCTGCGTCGAATACGTCAACAGCCTGATGAACACCCTGCCGCATTTGGCCCAGAACGGGGTTGCCTACACCCATGCGTTCATCATCGGTAATGCGCTAGTCCACGACGCGCGCAACCGGTTGGTGGCGTGGTTCCTGGAGACCGAATGCACCGAGATGTTGTTTATCGATGCGGATATAGGCTGGCAGCCCGAGGATGCGTTGCGGCTAATCCGATCGCCGCATGATGTGATCGGCGGCGCCTATCCGCAGAAGCGCGACGATCGCGAATTGTACAATGTCGCGGGGCTGAAGCCCGGACCGACCCGATTGCTCGAATGCGACTATCTGGGGACCGGGTTTCTCAAGATAAGCCGCCGGGCGATCGAGAAGCTGATCGAGGTCCACGCCGATAAGCGCTACGGCGACCCGCACGGGAAGCGGTGTTACGGGCTGTTCGAAACGCCGATCGAGGGCGGCAAGCTTACCGGCGAGGACGCGGAGTTCTGCCGGCGCTGGCGGGCGACTGGAGGCAAGGTGTTCATCGATCCCGACATGACCCTGCACCACGTCGGACAGAAGCCCTACCGGGGGAATTTTGGTGAGATGATCAGTAAGGCGGAGGCAGCCGAATGACCACGGCAACCACACTGATTACCGACGCTTTGAAGATTTCCGGGGTGTCTCCATTTGGTGTGACGCCATCCTCCGATGACTCGGCTTCCGGTCTTCGCAGCCTGAACGACATGCTACACGGATGGGCGAAGACGGGGATCGATCTCGGTCATATTACTCTCGTGTTGACCGACACGATGCGGGTGGATGATTCCTATCTTGAGGGCATCAAATACAACCTCGCCGCACGGCTCGCGTCCGATTACGGGCTACCGCTGCCGTCGCAGGCCATGGTGATCGCACAGGGCGCGCTGAGAGCGTTCCGGGCGCATACCCTGGAATTCGACGATGGCGCGAAGGTTGATACCGCCTTGCAGGCCCGCCATACCTTGCGAACAGGTTTCTACAACATCGACGAGGGCTAGATGTCCGTCACGCTCTACCGCATTACCCCGAATTCGGCGTTTTCGGGGGCCAAGCTCTACACCTATGAGCCCGGCACGACCACGGCCAAGAGCACCTATCCCACGCAGGATGACGCAACGGCGCTGACCAACGCGAATGCAAATCCGGTGGTGCTCGATTCGGCCGGCTATGCCCAGGTGTGGCTGTCCAATCAGTACAAAATGGCGCTGAAGTCCTCGGACGACGCGACGACGTATTACACCGAGGACGAGGTCGGCGATCTGGCGGGCACGAATGCGCTGCCAAAGCATTACATCGCCGATCTCGCGGTCACGATCGGGACCGACACGGATCACGATGTCGATATAGCGGTGGGCGAGGCTAGGGACGCCGACGATTCCGTCGACATAACGGTCTCCAGCACCATCACGGTGGCGATCGATGGCGCGGCGGGCTCGAACGCGATCGATACCGGCACGGTGGACCCCAGTAGGTTCTATTATGTGTGGCTGATCGATGATTCCTCGGGCACGAACAGTCCGGCCGGGGTATTTTCACTTTCCGCGTCGTCGCCGACCTTGCCGACGGGCTACGACAAAAAACGCATCGTCGGTTGGGTTTTTACCGATGGATCGTCCAATATCGGCGAGGTGCTAAGGGCGGACCGGCGGCTGTTGACCAGTCCGATCGCGGATTTCGGATCGTGGTCTCTGCTCGACAGCCAGACCGCCAGCACGTCGGCGAGCCTCGACCTTGTCAACGGAATTGACGGCACCTTCGATGCGTATGTGCTGGTCTTGAACAATATCTTGCCGGCCACGGATGGCGTGGGGCTCGAACTGAGGCTGTCCACCGATACCGGGAGCACATGGAAGACTGGTGCGAACGATTATGAGTACGCCCTGGACTATGTGACCTCGGCGGCCGGGACGGCGAATTCCGTCAGCGCGGGGGCTACCCATATCCTGATCAACCGGGCAGGCGGCACGCTCGGCAGTGCTGCCGGCGAGGGGCTATCGGGGACAATCCAGATATTCAAGCCGAGCGTGCGAACCCCGAAGGTTGAATACGCGGTGACCTATCTCAGCAGCGCGGCCACCCCGGAACTGGATCGCGTGCGCGGCGGGGGAACCTATAACGGCGGGGCCGAAACCTTCAATGCGTTCCAGCTCATCATGTCCTCGGGCAATATCGCCTCGGGCGATGTGGCTCTTTACGGCCTGCGGAAGTAAGGGGTCTATCATGCCGTTCACGATAAATGACGTAGGCGAGCGCCCCGGTCGAGCGCCGTTAAGTGACGCCGAAAAGCAGGAGATCGCCGACAGGTGGAATGCTAATGAGGCCGCGCAAATAGCCGGACGCGCCAACCCAACGGTAATTTTGGAAGACAAGATTGACGCCTTGATGGAGGCGGCGGGACCGGCCGTTGCTGCCCGCGCGGCGGCTATCGCCAAGGAAAAGCGCGGCGGATGAGAATCCCGTTCGTCGGGGCATCAAACACCAGCCGGTCGGTCAATTCATCGGTTGATGCGACAATCAATTTTATTCCCGAGGTCGACCCGCTGGCCAAGTTCCCGGTTCGGCTGCTGCCTCGCCCCGGTCTGCTGAGTTTTGCCAACGCCGGGTCGTCCGGCAACCGGGGCCAGATCGCCTGGAACGGGGCGGGCTACGCGGTGATCAGCGATACGCTCTGGAAGCTCACCACGGCTGGCGTGGCAACCAGTATTGGTACGATCGGCACGGTATCGGGCAATGTCAGCCTTGCGGGCGGCCGGTCCTACATGATGTTCGTCGATGGCACCGATGGCTGGCATTACGACGGCACCACGTTGACCAAGATCACCGATGTAGATTTCCCGACCGCGCGGGTGGTGACGTGGATCGATAATTATTTCATCGTCGATGATGCCGATAATGACGGCCGGATGTATCGGTCCGATGCGAACGATCCTACCGCCTGGGGTTCATTGAACTTCGCCACGGCCGAGCGCAACCCGGACGGGATTACCTCGCTACAGCGAGTTGGGCAGCAGCTTTTCGTGATCGGCGAGACCACGACGGAGGCTTGGTACAACGACGCCTCGGAAGGGTTCTCGTTCGTTCCGATGAGTGGCGCCATGACCGATGTCGGCGCGGTCGGGCGGTTCGCGGTCAAGGAAGCCTCCGGGCTGTTGTTCTGGATAGGCCAATCCGAAGAGGGCCAGGGCGCGGTGTTCCGTTCCGCCGGGCTCCAGGGCGCGGCCGTATCGACACCGGCCATCGAGCGGGAGATCAACGCCGGCACGGATCTGGCGAACGCCACGGCCGACGTCGTCTACCTCGAAGGCCATCTGATCTACCTGCTGCATGTCCCTGGCGGGAAGACCCTGGCGTTCGATCAGCAGACCGAGCAATGGCATGAATGGAAGAGCTACGGCCGGTCGGATTTCCGGGGCCGCAATGCGATTCATATCAATGGTACGACGTATTTCGGGGATGCCGAGGGCTCGAACTTCTTCAAGCTGGACTGGGACACCCATACCGATCAGGGCGGCCCGATAGAGCGCATTCGCCGGGACCGGCATATCCACGCCGACAGACGGCTGTTGCGGCATCGCAGGTTGGAGATCGAATTCGAGGCCGGTGTCGGAACCGCCAGTTTGGACCCGCAGGCGATGATGCGGTTTTCCGACGATGGCGGCCATCAATGGTCGCCCGAGCTATGGCGCGGCATCGGCAAGGTCGGACAGTATAAGAACCGCTCGCTGTGGAACGGGCTGGGCTCGTCCAGGGACCGGGTTTATGAGATCAAGATCACCGATCCGGTCAAGGCGGTGCTGATCGGCGGGTATCTGGAGGTCGAATAATGCCAACGACATTCAAGTTCCTGTCTCCGCTGCCGATGAATTTCATGGGCCTAACCGACACCGCCACAGCGCTTTGGGCCTCGCGCTGGATCAACGATCTACGGGATAATTTGAACTTCGCCTTCGTGGCGACGGTCGATTACACGCCGGCCAGCGTTGCGGCGAACACCGTGGCGGAGAACGCAACGACAGTTACCGTGACGGGCGCGAAGACCGGCGATCACGTCAGCGTGAGCCCGCCGGGGATAACGGCCGGGGTGACGTTGTGCGCGGCCCGGGTTTCTGCATCCGACACGGTGACGGTGACGTTCTGCAACCCCACGGCGGGCGCTGTGGTGCCGCTTACCGGGAATCATGTGTTCCGGGTGACGCGGCCTTGATCCGGCCGGCCACGGTCGATGACATTCCTCGATTGATTGAGATGGGCCGCAACAACGCCGAAGCCTATGGCGCCGCCGATCAGTTCGAACCCGATGACTTCAGAAAGATTCTGGATCAGTTCATTGCAAACGCGGTGGTGCTGACCGATGGCCGAAACTGCATGGCCGGCGTGTTCACTGCCCCGTGGGTGCTCAACCTGAGCGTCCTGGAGGGCAATGAACAGTTCATGTGGATCGAGCCCGAGGCCAGGGGCTGGCTGTGGCCGTTGTTCCTGGATGCGATCGAGACATGGGCAGGGAATGCCGGCGCGGCCTGGATGAACCTCGGCGGTGTGCCCTGGATGCGCGGCGAGACGGTTGGAAGGCTCTACCGCCGCAGCGGCTACGAAACGATCTACAACATTTACCGTAAGAGGCTGTAATGGCGATTGGAACAGGAGCGGCGATCCTTGGTGGCGCGGTTATTGCCGGCGGTCTTGGCCTGGCCGCCTCCAGCGCGCAAGCGGGCGCGGCCAAGTCGGCTGCTGCCGCGCAAGAACGTGCGGCAGCCGAATCCGTAGCCCTCCAGCGCGAGATATTCAACACCACCCGTTCCGATACCGCCCCATTTCGTCAAGGCGGGCTGAACGCGCTTAGCCGGCTCCAGGTCGGTACCGGGCTGATGACGCCGGAACAGATCGTGGCGGCAAGGACGGAGGCGGTCAATAACTCGACGCAAGCCTCGGCTCCGGCCAGCGCACCCACGGGGCCGGGCTCCCCGGTTGGCACTCCGGGGCAGCCTGGACAGCCGGCCAATCCATTTGCTTTCCCGCTGGCTCCCGGCGCATTTTCACACCCCGATGCCCGCCGGTTTCCGTTTGGCGCGATTGAATTCGGGGAGGGTGACATCCGCCCGGCCGGGCCTCCCCCGGGTTTCGATCCGGCCGGGCCAACGAATGCCCTCGCCGAGGCGTCCAGCCCGGCTAATGCCTTGGCGTCCGGTTCGGCTAATGCCCTGACGCCCGGCGCCCTCGGCTCCGTCACGGCGGAGAACCTGGGCACGTTCGGCGACCTGACCGGTCCGATCGACATCTCACAGGAAGAGCTAGAGGCCACGCCGGGCTTTCAATTCGCCCGCGACCAGGCGCTCAGTGCCGCGACACGAGGCGCACAGGCGCGCGGCCTGTCGCTGTCCGGCAACGCGCTGATGGACCTTGGGGACCGGGCCGGCGGGATGGCAAGCCAACGGTTCGATACCGAGCGGGGCTTCCGGTTCGGCGAGCGGACCCAGCGGCTCAACACGTTGCTGTCCATGGCCGGATTCGGGCAGGTGGCGAACCAGACCGGGGCCAATGCGGGCTCGAACTTCGCCAACGCCTCGCAGAACGCCTTGCAGAAGGGGGCGTTCAACGCGGGCGCGGCCAACATCGGCGCATCAAATGCGCAGGCGGCCGGGCTTACGTCCTTCGGCAAAATCGCCAACAACGCGCTGAACAATAATGCCGTTCAAAACTTGTTCGCCAACAACAATTCAAGCATCGGATCTGGTGGCAATCTGCCGATAAATGTTCAAGGCGGAACCGATGCCTTCGGTAACTTCGGAGTCTTCTGATGGCCGGTAACGCACTGCAACCCGACACGTCAATTATCACCAATTTCGCGAACAGCTTCGTGAAGGACAGCAACAACGCCCTTGCCCGTCACCGGACGGATAAAGCGATTCAGACCAAGCGCAACGCATTGCGAGCCCTGCACGGCGGCGACGAGGCCACGGCGCTTAGTCTCGCCCCGGAGACGGTCGGGCCATTCCAGGCACAGCAGCAGGCACGAACGACAGGGGAGCTAACTCAGCGCAAGCTCCGCCGGGAAGAGTCGGCCGCCATGGTCAAGGCCATGCTGCGTGAGATTGGCGGTGTGCTTGCCCTCCCGCCCGATGCACAGTCAGATGGTTACAGGCAAGGCCTTGTGCGGCTTCGGCAACAGTTCGGGCCGGAGATGCTGGAGGGGATTGCTCAGGAGTTCCCTGGCATCGATGCGCTGACAAATAGCAAGATCCAGCTTTCCCAGGCAGCGACTATTGACGGCGCCTTTAAGGGCAAGGGCCTGCCGGCTCAATTGCTGAACGCGCTGCTGGACCCGAACGCCGATGTGAATTCGCCGAAATACGAGGCTGCGTTTAACCGGGTTGCCGAGCCAAAAGTTACGTTTGATCCGGCCACTGGCTTCTCCACATTGAGAACGCCAGATATGACGGCGTTCCGCCGGCCTGGCGGCGGCGGCATGGGATCTGCGGCCACGGTTGAACAGATCAACACGGGCACGACCAAGTTGACAGATGCCCAAAGCAAGGCTGCCGGATTTTATGACCGACTGATTGCGGCTGATGAGACGCTAATGGAATTTGAAGGCGCAGGTACTAACCTCGGCGCCCGCGTGCTCGAAAGGTTGCCAGGCGGGAACCTGTTCCAAGCGACTGAATTCCAGCAATTCGAGCGAGCGAGGCGCGATTTCGTGAACGCCGTGCTGCGGCGGGAATCGGGCGCGGTGATCAACCCGGAAGAATTCACGAACGCGGAAAAGCAGTATTTCCCGCAACCGGGCGATAAGCCGGCCGTGATCAAGAAGAAGCGTCAAGCCAGAAGACGAGCTGTCGCTAATATGCGTCGTGAGGCCGGGCCTGGGTTTAAGCCCTCACCGGCGCCTGCCCCGCAAGTAGCGCCGCCGGCAGAGCGTCCACCGGGACCTAAGCCCGGCGACGTCATCCCACAATTGTCGGCCGAGAGCATCGGCAGGATGAGCGTTGACGACCTGTCCGCCCTGCCGCCGATCAGTACCTTGTCGCCGGACCAGAGGCGGGCGGTCCTGAACCGGGTCGAGGCATTGGAGCGTGAACGCGCCCGCCAGAGCCAGCAAGGGGCACGCTGATGGATGACGCGGAACTCCAGAGCCGGGTTGACGATCTTGCGCTACAGGGCCGCATCGATCGGCTGCGCCAACCCAAGACCGCACTGGATCGGATCGGCGGGTTCGTGTCGCGCAATGCCGGTGCCGTCGCCGACTTCGCCGAAGACGTCGTGACCGGCGAGAAACGCCGCAACGAAGACCTGCCCGATTTCGCGTTCTCGAAGTTCGATACCTTGGTCGGGGGCAAGGGGCAGCCGAGTGCCAAGATGGCGTTGGCCCGTACCGATCTGGGCAAGCTCGCCATCTTGCGTGACATGAAGGGCGAGGTTCCGGCCCGGCTGGACGATTTCGGCAATGTGATCGTTCGGCAGGACGATCAGGAATTCTTTCTCAACCGCCCCGGCGCAAGCCCGCAGGACGTGCCCGACGTGGTTACGGCGATGGCGTTCGAGGTGCCGCTGGCGATGCGCGGCGGCCGTGCCATGTCCGGCTTGGGACACGCGGGCCGTGCCATTGGTACCGGTATCGGCGTGGCGGGCGGCAGCGTGGCTCAGGACGCCCTTGCGCAAGTGGCGGGCTCGACCGAGGACATCGATCTACAGCACGCCATGGTCGCGGGTGCCCTGGGCGCTAGTTTCGAATTCGCCGCGCCGTTCGTTGTTCCGTTCTTCCGCCGGTTGTTCCGCAATCGCCGGTTCTATGATCGCGCGGCTGGTGGTTTGACCGACGACGGCACGGCGGCCTTGAGGCGTGCCGGCATCGATCCCGAGAACGTGACCGACGATTTCGTGCGGCGGTTCGAACAAGCGGCGAAGGACGCGGTAGACCCGAAGGACATCGCGACCACCGCGCGCATGGTCGAGGCCGACGATTTCGGTGTGCGGCTGTCTCGCGGCGATGCGAGCCGCGACGTGGTGCAGCAGGGCCGCGAAGACTTGATGTTGAAGGGCGCGCAGGGTGGTGATTCCGCCAAGAACATCATGCGCGGTTTCAGGGAAAGCCAGGCCGACGACATCCTGACGGCCCGTGGGCGCGTCCAGGGCGAGCTAGGAGGCGGTCAGGTGTCCGAGCCCTTCCAGGGCACCCGTGCCGTGCAGGATCGACTCCTGGAGTCCTCCCAGGCCGCCCGTCGCGGTATCCGGGAAGGGTTTGACGACGCGCGGTCCCGCAACGCCTCGGTGGCGGTTGAGGGCGTCAAGGATCTCGCCCGTTCGGTTCGCGAAGGGTTCCGGGGTTTCAACCCGGCGACCGCGCCCAGCGCCGGGGCGATGGTCAAACAGCTATCGACGCTGGAGCGCCGGTTCCCGGGCAAGGTCTCCAAGGTCTCCGTCCGCGCCCTGGAGGACTGGCGGCAACAGGTCTCGGCGCTGTCGCGTTCGAACAACTCGGTGGAGCGAGGCGCGGCCGGCGATCTCTTACGGTCCTATGACGATTTCATGACCACCAAGCTCGACGATGCCCTGATCAGCGGTGATGCCGGTGCGCTCGATGCGTTCCGATCCGCCCGACGCCTGCGGTTTCAATTCCGACAGAAATTCGAGGGCAACAAGATCGTCGAGGGGCTGATCGAAACCGTCGATGAGGGCGGCGAGGCATTTCTCAAGCTGGAGCCGTCCGAAGCGACCAATGTGTTGTTCGGCGCATCGAGGTTCGGCAAGAAGGGATCGACCGCCGCCGCCCGGCGCATCAAGAACGTCTTGGGCGAGAGCAGCCCCGAGTTCGGCGCCATTCGCGAAGAGGCGTTCCTGCGGCTGTTCCCGGATGGGCGCAACGCGATCGGCAAGTTCCCAGGCAACTTCGATCGGGCCATCAAGGATTCGCCCGAGCTGATGCGGGTGTTCTTCGGTCCCGATGAGATCCGCCAGATCGCGCGGTTCCGCAACGTGGTCCACAACGCCACCGGCCGCGTCGAGGGTGCGATCAACCGCTCGGGCACGGCCATTGCCGGTTCGCGCTTGGTCCAGGATCTGTTCGGGCTCAACCCGCGCACCGCCGCCGCATTCATCGCCCGGTTGCTGCCCGTCGTGGTAGGGGATGCCTCGGGCGCCGCGCGGGCGGTCAGCGCCACACGGGCGGTGATCCCCAAGGCTACCGGGCCGGCCGGTCTGGTCGGTGGCGTGGGTGCGGTCGGCGGTAATGCGCTCTTGGGGGCGCTCCCGGAGGAAGCCCCTTCCGGTCGTCGTTGATGAAGATCAACCATGCGCTCTTTTGTTGGCCCGTCGTTCTGGCGGGCTTTTTCATGTTCGGCTGCACGGCCACTGCCCCTGTCCCGCCCCCAGCGGACGCCTGGATGTTCGTCATGGTGGTAAGGCAGGGAACGCTGCCTCCGCACTACTTCGCCACCCAGGCGGCGTGCGAGGACGCCAGGGCGGCTGTCCTGGAATACATACCGGCGATGGACGTGGCGGGCAGTTGGTGCTTGCCGTTGCGCATAGGGATGACGGCGTGAGCAAAACGATGATCCAGATCAGGGGATTCCTCATCATGGTAACGGCGGTTGCAACGGCTGTTGTCGCGATCAGCGCGGCGGCTGTCTTCGTGGGCGACATGCTGCCCTACGCGAAGCAATCCGAATTCAAGACCTTGACCAGCAAGGTGGCCGAGCTCGATGTCCGCGGGCTGACATTCCACCTCGAATCCATGGTGCGGCAGCTCTACGCGGCCCGCCAGGCATGCAAGGGGGGCGATGATCATGGCTGCGACTTCGCCCGTGATATGGAGAAACAGATAGAGGCGGCGCGGGTCAAGCTGCGCCAAGCCAGGGGATTTTAGATCGTGCGAACCCGTCTGCCACGCGCGCTCGTCACCCAGGTCAAGCGTCATGAAGGCTACCGGCGCCAGGTGTACACGGACACCGCCGGCGTCGAGACCATCGGCTACGGCCTCAACCTGCGGCACAGGGGCCTCACCGAGAAGCAGGCCTCAGTCCTGCTAAGCGATCATCTCGTCGAAGTGTGGGACGCCCTGGCCGACCGGCTGAACTGGTTCGAGAACCTGAACCCGGTCCGGCAGTCCGCGCTCGTGGAAATGGCGTTCAACCTCGGCATCGGCGGGCTGATGAAGTTCAAGCGGATGCTCAGGGCTATGGCGTACTGCGATTGGGATAGGGCCTCGGCCCAGGCCCTGGACAGCAAGTGGGCGCAACAGGTCGGGGCGCGGGCCGAGACCATCGCTCGTCAGATCAAAACCGGAGAAACGTGAAATGGAAAACTTTGATCTAGCCAATATCGGCATCTGGGCAGCCGCCCTTATTGCCGTCGCAAGTGCGGTTCAGACGGTAATCCCGTCCGTGTCCGACAATCCGATATTCAACTTCGTGACCAAGGCCTTGAACATGCTGGCGCTGAACTTTGGGGCAGCCCGGAATCTTGATGACCCCAAATAGTTGAGCGTGCTCGGTGCGATCCGCGCGCTCGTCGGGCTTGCCTCCGCACTTACCCAATGGGCTTCTCAGCGTCAGCTCATCGAGGCGGGCGAGGCGAAGGCGACAATGGCGGGCCTGCGCGCGGCGTCTGACGCTGTTGGTCGCGCTCGTGCTGCTCGTCGTACTGCTGTCGAGCTGCCAGACGACAAGCACCGGCGGGACTGAGGTGGCCTGTCAGGCGTTCGAGCCGATCACCTATTCGTCCCGAGACACCGCGGAAACGCGCCGGCAGATCGTCGGGCATAACGCGGCGTTCGACGCGCTGTGTCCGTGACGGCAAGCTGCTCGTTCGAAGGCAGTTTGGTACGGTGCACCAAATATCACTCATCATCTGGTTCCCGTCGCGACTTTTATATATACAACGGCTCCCATCACATTTGCTGCCTGTTGGGACCCTTTAGCGCACTCAATACAGTATGCATTATGTGATGATGGGCTTGGCCAATAGATAGTAATCATGGCTGGTGCATCACATCTATCGATTGTGCACTTGATCACCTTGGGTCTCCCTTCATCACGGCGATACAGCGGGCGAGGGCTTCGGTCTGGGCCCAGACGCATTCCTCGCCTTGCCGGGCCATCCATCGCCGAGGCGTGCTGGCAAGATATTGCTTGCCCACTGTCTCGATATTCGCCCACGGCATTGCCTTCGGGATGTCGTCGAGCAGGCAGGTTGGGTTGGGATATTCAAACCAATTGTACTTCTTCCCGTCCGGCGCCTTCCATCTGGAACCCCGACGCTTATTCACGATCTTCCACCCCGCCCACAGCAGCACTTCATCCGATAGCGCTCGTGAGCCCTCGTCAGCCTCTTCCAGCCGGCGGATCAGGTCGGCGGCGGGGGTCAGGTCATCGCTCATGGCGTCTTCACATCCGGGCGGTTCCAATTGGTGCGCAAAAGAACCGGATACACCTTGTGCATTCGTTGCAGCAGCCTATCGATTGTGTTTGCCGTGATGGCGAGGCCGGGCTCACCGGACGCGACCCATTGATCCGCCTCGCAGTCATATGTAAACGTGACGTGGAATTGAGGTGTGTCGCTCATCCCTGCGGTTCCTTCTGTGCTTCGAGGGCGGGGGTCATGGCTAGTCACCGTCACGACGGTAATAGGGGTGTCCGGTCCGTTGTCGGACCCTCGACGGCCCCGCAGAAATTTTGGCGACGACTTGGTCTAAGAACAGTTTCATCATTTCTGTTCCGAAATTGTGGTTCACCGGCACCCGCTCCACATGACATTTATGTGGCTCAGGGTCATGAGCGTTTCTTTTGCGTGCGTCACCAACCACATCCATATAGAGCCCGCGCGCGTTATCTTCGCTGTCGGCTATGGCGCAAATCAAAGGCCCGTCGCCGCTATCCATGAACACCAGCCACAACGGATAATGGCCTCCACTTTCATGCTCATGCGGGGTAACTATCGCCTC